>Ga0182012_10000576_pt1 | contig 40663 bp, 39 predicted proteins | sample 612S2SmetaG_FD_120486 | JGI IMG/M metagenome (GOLD analysis project Ga0182012, IMG submission 120486) | Permafrost microbial communities from Stordalen Mire, Sweden - 612S2S metaG | ecosystem: Environmental > Terrestrial > Soil > Wetlands > Permafrost | place: Sweden: Stordalen | collected...
AATGACACCAAACTGAAAACGGGGGTATCCGTAAGTACTTGAAAATATGGTGGACCTGGTCGGGATCGAACCGACGACCTCTTCCATGCCATGGAAGCGCGCTCCCAGCTGCGCCACAGGCCCCTTGTGTTGGCGGGCAGTTACTCGACTTCAATTCTCGCTTAGGATCGTCCCCGCGTCAAACTCGACTCCAACCTCCACCTCGAATAGGATATGTTTTAGAAAATAAAGTGGCTAATTGGAGCCCCATGTTGAATCTGCAGAACATCGTCGTTCGTGCAAGTCTCCAGTCAGGAATTCGCGCAGCTGAAGGCCGCCCCGTCATGGACGCGATCGCGAACATCAGATCTCGTGCCGTCCCCGTTCTCGCCGCCCTGCTTCTCGGCGCAATCGCGCCCGTCGCGGCCCCCGCGCAGCCCTCCGCCGCTGCCCCTTCCCCATCGCAATCACCGGTTGCCTATGCATCCGTTAACGAACTCAACGGAATCCTTACGCAGCTCAAGCAGACGGCGCAAAGCATGCAAACCGACCTGCAAAAAGTGCGCATCGAAAAATGGAAGACCGACGCCGCCACCAAGAAACAGGCGCTCTCCGATTCCGATTCCATTCAGCGCAACTTGCAATCGACCCTTCCCGATACCATCGCTCAACTCAACAATTCGCCCGAGGATGTGGCTGTAAGTTTCAAGCTCTATCGCAATCTCGATGCTCTCTACGACGTCTTCGGTTCCGTTGCCGAACTCGCTGGAGCCTTCGGATCCAAAGACGAAGCCCAAAGCCTTGGCAATGACCTGAACCAACTTCAATCTTCCCGCAAAGCATTCGGCGAGCGCATGCAGAAACTCTCCGCCAGCAAAGAAGACGAACTCACCCGCCTCCGCGCCCAGGTAAAAACTCTATCCGCCGCTCCTCCGCCGCCGCCGAAAAAAATAGTCGTCGATGACACCGAGCCCGCCCCAAAACCCGCGAAGAAGAAAGCCCCAGCCAAACCAAAGCCGCCCGCAACGAAGCCAGCGACAACTCCGCCCTCAAACTGATGGCAGAATCACCCGTCCCTAATAGCGAATTTGCCATCCTGAGCGCAGCGAAGGACCTCATGTTCAACTGATTGTCCGTGACCGCCCTACATCCTCATCCACTTTCGTGCCACTTTCCCCCCTCCGCAAAATGCGGTAGCGTAGTACCCACTCGGGCGTCGTTTCCAAGAGGTTGTCCACTTGTCTGACACAACCGCAACTTTGTCCGCGGGAGATGTAATCGGCAACTACAAAATCCTCGGCCTGGCCGGAGCCGGTGGGATGGGCGTCGTCTATCGCGCCCTCGACTTGAAGCTCGAACGCACCGTGGCCCTCAAGTTCTTACCCGAACATCTAATCTCTAACGCTGAAGACAAAGACCGCTTCCTGCGCGAAGCCCGCTTCGCCTCTTCGCTCGATCATCCAAACATCGGCGTCATCCACGGCCTCGACGAAACGCCAACTGGACGCATCTTCATCGTGATGGCTTATTACTCCGGCGAAACGCTCGCCCATAAAATGCGCCGTGGGCCACTGCCGTTACTGGACGCCGTCGACATCGCGATTCAGATGGGCGAAGGTCTCGCCGCCGCTCACGCTGCTACCGTCGTCCATCGCGACATCAAGCCCTCGAATGCCATCGTCACCCAAACCGGCGTCACCAAAATTGTCGACTTCGGACTGGCCCGCCTCGCCTCCACCGGCAGCACACAAAGCGTCAGCACCGCCGGAACGATCGGCTACATGTCGCCCGAACAGACTGTCGGAAAATTCGTCGATCAGCGTACCGACATCTGGTCTCTCGGAATCGTTCTCGCCGAGATGGTCACCGGCAAGAATCCCTTCCAGCGCGACACGCCGGCCACCACCATTTACGCAATCCTTAACGACCCGCCCTTGCCGATGGAGGAGTTGCCCCTCGACCTCCTGCGCGTAATCTACCGGGCACTCTCCAAGGAGCCGGCGACCCGCTACCAGAACTGCCGCGAGATGGTCGACGACTTGAGAGAAGTTCGCGCGCGCCTTGGATCGGAAGGAGCGGCGACCGGCGCCTCGACGGGTTCATCCAACCGCCCAATTTCGCGGTCTGGTTCGCAACAAAGTTCGCAGCGTAGTTCGCGACCCTCGACCCTCACCGCTTCCGACCTGCGAAAACAAATCGAGCAGGCTTCGCGCTCAGTCTGGGGTCACGCGCCCGCCCCCACGCACGCCCCTTGGACGCGTTGGTTAGTCGGCGCGAGCATCGCTGCGGTTGTCCTAGCGGCGCTCTCGTTTCTTCCGCCCGTGCGCGAGCGAGTTTCGGGATGGTTCGGGCACTCCGAAGAGCACATCGCGGTTCTGCCCTTTGAAAACATCGGGAGCGAAACGGCAACGACTGCCACGACCGGCGATGCAGCAACAGGCGATAGCGCAACCAGCGCCGCAGCCACTCAAGCTGTATCGGACGGCCTGATGGATAGCCTCACCAGCCGCCTCACCAATCTGGAGGCCGGGGATCAAGCCAGCAAGCAGTCCTTATGGGTCGTCCCCGCCAGCGAGGTGCGCAGGCGCAAAGTCACAGACCCCGCTGCCGCCCTGCGCGACCTGGGAGCGACCGTGGTCGTCGAGGGCACCCTGCAACGCGCCGGACAAACGATTCACATGACGGTCAATCTTGTGAATACGAAAACGATGCGCCAGATCGGATCGATTGCTCTGGAAGATCGGGCCGGAGACTTTTCGACTCTCGAAGATGAGGCAGTCACCCGACTAGCCAAATTGATGCACGTAGACGTGACCAGCGAGATGCTTCGCGCCTCCGGCGGCGCTGCCAACGCCGGAGCCTACGAACTCTATCTGAAAGCCCTCGGCTACACCCAGCGCTACGACAAACCCGGCAACCTCGATCTGGCAATCGCAGCCTTGAATGACGCCGTGAAAGCGGACCCACGCTTCGCCTTAGGGTTCGCGCAACTAGGCGAAGCCTACCGTTTGAAGTATCAGTTAGACAAAGATACGAAGTGGATTGATCAGGCCCTGGAGAATTGTCAGAAAGCGGAACGGTTGGATGATCGATTGCCCGTCGTGTTTGTAACACTGGGACACATCCACCTGAATACGGGAAAGTACGATCTCGCCTTGCAGGAATATCAGCGAGCGTTGCAACTTGATCCACGGAGCGCTGGAGCGGTCATTGGCCTGGCTGACTCCTACGACAGTGCTGGTCGTGCCGCCGACGCCGAAACTGCCTATCGAAAAGCTATCGCGCTTCGTCCCGATTCATGGGACGGTTACAACAATCTCGGAATTTTTCTCGACGAACACCAGCGCTATGACGAGGCGATTGCTCAATACAAACATGCCATCCAACTCACGCCGGATAACGCTTCGGTGTACCTCAATCTTGGCGGGGTTTACATCGACATGGGTGATTCCAAACGGTACGGCGAGGCCGAGCGAGTGCTGCTGAAATCGATCTCCATCGAACCCAGCTACCAAGCCTACGCGAACTTAGGATATCTCTACATCAAACAGCAAAAATATGCGGAGGCCGCCACCACGGTAGAAAAGGCCTTGCGAATTAGCGATAAAGATTATCTGGTGTGGGGAAATCTGGCTCTGGCGTACGAGGGCCTCCACGAAACCGGCAAAGCCGCGCGGGCTCAAGATCGTGAAATCACGTTGCTGGAACAGGCAGCCAAGGAAACTCCGAGGGACGCCATCGTGCAGTCCACCCTGGGGTTGCTTTATGCGAAGAAAAAGTTGCGCGAAAAGTCCATTTCCCGCATAGAATCGGCACTCGTGCTTTCGCCCGACGACGCCAATGTTCTGGAAGCCGTTGGGGAGGCTTATGAGGACCTAGGCGATCGCACCAACGCCTTGCAGTACATCGAAAAGAGTCTGCAGAAAGGTTACGCTTTTGCGGATCTTAAGAATTTTCCTGACCTGCAGCACCTGCTAGAAGATCCCAGTTTCCGGCCCAGCGGTAGGTAAGAAAATCAATCAATTAAGGAGTCAGCCATGACAGCAGCGCGTCACATTCCAATCGCGGACACCGTTCACACCATCACTATTGACTCTACATTTACTCCGACCCCCGGCGGGCTCATTGTTCAACAAGGAGACACTGTAAACTTTCAAAATAACTCGAATAGCGCGATCACGATCCAATTTGTTCCGAATCCCCCGGGGCAACCCGTGTCGGGAAATATCACGATCAATGCCAACAGTAGTGGCGGATTCGTTGCGCCCAACTACGACGCCTCCGCAAACTATGACATCTATGTAGGGACCACTAAAGAAAGCGACGGCCCTTACGCGATCCAAGTGGGCAACGGCCCAATCTATGTCCAAGTGACTTGGAACGTAGCCTTAGGTGTTGGGCAAACCAATCCTTCTCCCGTCGCGGTCCCCCTCGAGGGAAACTTGGAAATCTTTTCAACCGACACTACAAGCTACAAAGCCAGTTGGCCCAATACGGGAGACCCATTTACGCTACCAAGCCCCCTTAAGGAAGTCGTCCCCGGGGTAGCTAACAACCTGAGTTACACCGCAACCTCTGCCATCGCGGAGTACAAGTTCAACCTTGTAAAAACGACCTCCTCCCCCGTATTAGGTACAGGCAGCGGTGGTGGGACAGTCCGTGTCAAAGGGACATAACGCAACGACTATTCCCAGATTCAGCCGCCGCGACCTACTCAAGTTTCGGCGGTTTTTCTTGCTACTAGAGATCTTCGCGCGGAAACAATCGAACTGCCTTACCGGTCGCCCCTCATCCCCTCGTACCCTCCCTACCACGGTCTCGAGGGTGACCTTCGTTTTGCCCCCAAATCCCGCCTGTACGCTTCCTCGGGAACTCCCCAGCCCCCTGCGGAGTCTAACCATCCTAAGCGGGGAAACGAATGGTTCTGCAAGACTTAACCGTTAAAGATTAGCCTCCCGCTCGGTGCCTAACTCGTTGTATAGTAAAGGGGAACGCTCGCATGGCAGGAGCCATCACGTTGAGTGATCTAGCCAGCGCAATCGGAGCCCGCACCGCCGAATCTGCCGTCATCGCAGAGTTGAAGGCTGGGTCCGAAGAGGCCTATTCTTGGCTTATCGGCGAGTTCCACCAACCCATTTACGGCCTGATTTACCGGATCATCAACGATCCGGCCGACGCCGCTGACACCACACAGGACGTTTTCCTGAAGGTCTTTCGCGGCATGAAGCATTTTCATGGCGAGTCCAGCCTCAAGACCTGGATTTACCGTATCGCCCTGCACGAAGCCGCCAATCGCCGTCGCTGGTGGTTTCGTCACAAAGCGCAAGAGACACCGATTGATCCGATTTCGACCGGCGACTGCGAATTCAGCGGAGAAGAGCGCCTCGTCGATCCCGGCGAATCTCCCTTCGAAAAGTTCGCGCACACCGAAGTTCGTGCCGCCGTTGAACAAGCACTGCAACAAGTTCCCGAGCCGTATCGCACTTCGTTAATTCTGCGCGATCTGGAAGAAATGTCTTACGAGCAGATCGCGGAAGTCTTACAGATTTCCCTGGGTACCGTGAAATCCCGCATCACCCGCGGGCGTGACGCGTTGCGCAAGCAACTGGCAGCATACGTAAAGGAAGTGGGTCCCGAGATGGGCCTGATAGCGCCCATCCAATCCAGTGAAAAAAGACAAAACGGTTCGAGCAAAATCGAGAACAGTTCGCGTGGTGGCAGAGAGGCTGAGGTGGCGTCATGAAGTACGTTGAGATGGACTGCGCAAGAATGCAGCAGTTGTTCTCGCCGTATATCGATGGTCGTGTGACCGGTGCAGAGATGCACGCTGTCACTCGTCATATCGAAAAGTGCGCCCGTTGCGAGTGGGAGTACGCCGCAATGCAGCGCGCCCAGCAGTTGCTTTCCGGTTTAGGTCCCAAGAAAGCGCCAGGGGACCTGGCTTTGAAGTTGCGCGTTGCGATCTCGCGCGAGGCCTCGCAGAAGCGGCGTCCCCGCTTCGAAGGCATAATGGTTCGACTGCAAAACGAACTGAACGCTTTCATGGTTCCCGCGACGGCTGGCTTGATCAGCGCAATTCTCTTTTTCGGGCTGCTCTTGGGCTTCTTTGCCTTGCCCGCCGAATTACGAGCGAGCAGCGGAGACGTTCCGCTCACTCTCTACACCGGCCCTCAGCTTGAGCAATCCGCATTTGGCACATCGCTCGGCAACGTGGGCGATGACGCGTTAGTGATCGAGGCTTACGTCGATGCAAACGGCCGCGTTGACGATTACCGAGTCCTGTCTCAACCTGAAGAAGCCAAGAGCGTTTTGCCGGAATTAAAAAATCTCTTGATTTTCACAACCTTCCGTCCGGCGCTCTCCATGGGACGGCCTACCCGCGGAACAGCCGTGCTGTCGTTCTCCAAGATCAGCGTAAAAGGTTAGCGTAAACGATGGCGTGAGAGATAAAGATCAAGTACTAGCGTGGACGGTCAAACCAACTGGCCCGCGCTCGTAAAGTTCGCCCCGGCACACTTATCTATGCTCCTCATACCAGACTAGACCGCTTTTCTCTGCATTCCCGCGTTTGACCGCTAATTCCCAAGTTCGTACACTAAACTGTTATTTGATCCGTCTATGTTTAGGACCAGAAGTGCTTTCCTGATACAACTCGCTCGACTGCCTCTCGCTGCAACGCTCGCCATCGTCCTCTCTCTCACCGCATTTGCGCAGAGCGCGCCAAATGTTTCTCTCGAGACCAGCGAGACTCTCTTTACCGTCCTGGCCGCCATTAACACCTGCGGTTACGATCAGGAATTGAATATTTCCGATCCCCTTCGCACCCAGATTCGTCTCGAAATCGGCAAGACCGTTGAAAACACCGCTGGCGCTCACGACGTGATCGCTCCGATGTGCCTTTTCTACCGCCAGCACCAAGCCCCGGAGCCCGCTCGCGACCTCTCCCAATATGTATCGCTAGCTCTCTATCTCGATGAACCTCCTGCCTTCGGCCTGAAAGCGAAACCCTCGGAACTCCCGCCCGATGCCGCCGTCGTCGCCGACTTTGTCCCGCTCATGCGGACCTTCTACGAGAAGCTGGGACTGCACGCCGTTTGGCAACGCCACAACGCGCGCTACACCCAACTCGCCGAGACTTATCACGTCCCGCTGGCGAAAATGACCTTCGACACCGAAATCTATCTGAAGATGCCGTCCTCGGGCTACCTCGGACGCCAGTTCACCGTCTATCTCGATGCCATGGGCGCTCCGGGACAAACCAACGCCCGCCAATACGCCTCCGATTATTATGTGGTCATCTCTCCCACCTCGAGCACCGCGATCAAAATGCAGCAGATCCAACACACCTACCTGCATTATCTCCTCGATCCCCTGGCCATGAAGAACGGCGGCGCCTTCAAACGCCTCGAACCGCTTCTCGAAGAGGTCAAGAACGCCCCTATGGACGAAGCGTTCAAGACCAACATCTCTCTTCTCGTTACCGAGTGCCTTGTGCGCGCGATCGAAGAACGTCTGCTGCCCCTGAAAACTCCCGAGACCCAGCGCGCCAAAGATCTCGACGATGCCGACAAAGAAGGCTACGTTCTCACGCGATATTTTTACGACGCGCTCGGGCGATTCGAAAAAGACCCCGCCGGCATGCGCAACGATTACACTGATCTGCTCGGATCGATCGACGTAGGGAAAGAACGCAAGCGGGCATCCTATATTCAATACGCGAGCGAGGCTGCGCCTGAACTGCTGCATCTAGCCGGTCACCCCGACGAGCACCTGCTATTAAACGCGGAGCGGCGACTGGCGGCTGGCGATCCCGAAACAGCACAAAAGCTGGCGCAAAAGGCCCTCGACGAGCAGGAAGAAGATTCCGGACGCGCCTTGTTTATTTTGGCGGAAGTCGCCACCGCCAACCGCGACATGGACGGCGCTCGCAAATACTTTGAGCAGGCGCTCGAAACCGCGCACGAACCGAAGGTGTTGGCTTGGTCACATATTTATCTCGGCCGAATTTTCGATTTGCGGGAAGATCGTTTCTCGGCGCTCGATCAATATCGCGCCGCTCTGAACGTCGTAGGAGGTACGCCGCCGGAAGCTAAAATTGCGGCGCAAAAAGGAATCGATGAGCCCTACGAACCTCCGGTGCCCAAGCAGCAACCGGAGTAACTGGCCAGCCGTCGAAGGCGGCTCTGCCTGCGTCATCAAATCTTAGGTTTGAAATTCAGCATTATGGGAGACACAATGAGGAAAGCAGTTATTTTAGCGATTGGAGTCATGAGTCTCGCCATCTGGGCCTGCGCTCAGACCAGCGGACAACCTGCGCAATCCACCACCCCTGCAACTGGACAGACCCCAGCCACCGGCACTCCGGGTGCCCCGGCCACGAAGCGGCCGCCACAAGCCAAGACTCAACCCGAGTTCGATGCTTACAAAGCCGCCGTCACCGCCACCGATCCCGCGGCCCTGGAGAAGGCTACCGACGACTTCGCCACCAAATATCCGGACAGTGAACTTCGCGTGCTCCTCTACAAGAACGCGATGCGCCTCTACCAAAACGCCAACAACGCCGAAAAGACCGAGGCCATGGGCCGCAAAGTCCTTACCTTCGATGCGGACGATCCCGAAGCTCTCGTCACCGTCGCCGAAGTCATTGCCGAAAGAACCCACGACTCGGATATCGACAAAGATCAACGCTATAGCGAAGCCATGACGATGGCGCAAAAAGCGACCACCACCGTAGATACGGACGTGCAAGTGCCGGCGGGAACCCCGCAGGACAAGATCGACGCCTACAAGTCTTTACTGCGCTCGAATGCCTATTCGATCCTCGGGACCATTCAGTTCAAGAAGGACGACTACGCCGCCGCGCAGGAGAATCTGCAGAAATCAATCGACGCCTTCCCCAGCCAGCCCGATCCCGTCGTAGTTCTCCGACTCGCCCTCACCCTCGACAAAGAAGCGAAATATCCCGAAGCTCTCAAATTCGCGAACCGGGCCGTAGAACTTACCCAGGACAACACCGCAATCGGCACACCGGCACGCCGCGAGCGTGATCGGCTGCAGCAACTCACCGGCGGTGCCGCGCCAGCCCAACCGGCCGCGCCGCCAAAGAACTAGATCTTCTCGCCAAAAGAGGCGAGGTGAACCTCGCCTCTTTCCGGCGTTGACGAAAAGATCACGCCTGCGTCTCAACCGAGGTTCTGGTTCCGAACCATCAGAGTCACAAACTAATATCAAATGAAGTCACGCGAAATCATGGCGCTGGAAGATGTCTTAGCTCACCGCTTCCAGCGCCCTGAGCTCTTGGAGCAGGCGCTCACTCACAGCTCCCAAGCCCGTGAAATCGACGCGCTTTGGGCAGCCAATGGCTCATCTTCCGCGGCCTCCCCCGCCGGTCATAACGAAATGCTCGAATTTCTAGGAGACGCCGTGCTCGGCCTCGCCACGAGCGAAGCCCTGTTCCAGCGCTTTCCCGCCTTCCATGAAGGCCAACTCTCCAAACTTCGCGCCCACCTCGTGGGGCAGAGACACTTGTTGCGTGTAGCTGAACAATTTGAGATTGGCCATTACATGCGCCTCGGCCGCGGTGAAGAAAAGAGCGGCGGCCGCAATAAAGCAAGCCTCCAGGTTGACGCTCTGGAAGCCATCATCGCGGCCCTCTATCTCGATGGTGGATGGTCCGTGGCCCGCGACTTTATCGTGCGTGCCATCGTCGAGCCCGAACTGGCCAACATGAACCTCGAAACCAGCATGATGCCCGTTATGGACTTCAAGTCTGCTCTGCAGGAGGCCCTCCAGGCCCGCGGCGCCCCTCAACCAATCTATGCGCTAGTGAAAGAAGAAGGCCCCGAACACCGCAAAACCTTTACCGTCGAAGTAAAACTTCCGCTGCCCGAAATGGGCCAATTCGTCGGGCGCGCTCAAGGCGCAACCAAAAAGCGCGCCGAACAGGAAGCCGCGCGGCAGGTCTTGGACTATCTAGCGGCGTTGCCCGGCGCATCCAATCTTCAATAGAGACTAAGTTTCCATCACCACCCGCTATGTCGTGGAGCGAAAAAATCGCCGCCGAAGATTGGCCTTCCACCGTTCAGTCGGTTGCCGGCACGATCGTGATCGCTATTTTTGTGGTCACTTTTCTCGTCCAGGCCTTCACTATCCCCTCCGAATCGATGGAACAGACCTTGTTGATCGGCGATTATCTCCTGGTCGACAAATTCTGCTACGGTGGAAACACCGGCTGGAATCGTCTCCTTCCCTACCGCAAAATCCGGCGCGGCGACATCGTTGTCTTTCACTATCCCATCAATCCTGCGCAGGATTTCGTCAAGCGCGTCGTAGCGTTGCCCGGCGATCGCCTCCGCCTCATCAACAAACACGTCTATATCAACGGCTCATTAGTTCCGGAGCCCTACGTCCAGTACATCGCCGCCTTGCGCAACTACTATCGCGACGACTTTCCCCAAACCGGTTCTCCCGATTACGCTGTCGACGCCAGATGGTGGAAAGAGATGCCAAAACTGGTCGAGGACCATCAACTCATCATCCCCGACGGCCAATATTTCGTTCTCGGCGACAATCGCGACGACAGCCAGGACAGCCGCTACTGGGGCTTTGTCCCGCGCGAAAATATCATCGGACGCCCGCTCGTGATCTACTGGTCTGCGGGCGGTCTGAACAATGATCTCACCGGATCGCCAACTGTCGGCGATAAGCTTTATCATCTTGCCTACGCGATTACGCATTTATTCCAGTTCACCCGCTGGCAACGAACCTTCCGGCTGGTACGCTAATGGAAACGGTTTGAACCGAAATCCTCGGAACAGGGAAGACGAACTTGCCTAAATCTTTGCCTAACAAAAGAGAAGAAGAAAAAGAAGAGGAAATTGTCGAGGAAAAGCCGCGGGAAACAACCGTCGAATTTCTGGCGTCCCTCGCCGGAGTCTTGGTGACCGGCCTGTTCATCATCACCTTCGTCCTCCAGGCCTTCGAAATTCCTTCCAGTTCGATGGAAGACACCTTACTCATCGGCGACCATGTCTTTGTGAATCGCGAGCAGTTCGCTCCTCCTACCCATTGGCTGGGCCCACTGCTCCCCTATCGCGACATCCACCGCCAGGATATCGTCGTATTCTTGTCGCCCTCCGAGCACGGTCTTTTCGTTGTCAAACGCATCATTGGCGTGCCCGGCGACCGCATTCACCTCCGCGACAATGTCGTCTATCGCAATGGTGAGAAACTCGACGAACCCTACGTCAGGTACAAAGGCGATGCTTCCGATCCACGATGCGTCCGTTGCGCCTACCGCATGAATTTCCCGGCAATTATGCCCAGCGAAAGCGACAATCTTGCCGACTATTGGGAATCGTCTCTGCCCCAATACATTCAAGGCGAAGATCTCGTTGTTCCACCCGACAGCTACTTCGCCATGGGCGACAACCGCGATGTCAGCTACGACAGCCGCTACTGGGGCTTCATCCCGCGCAAGAACGTGATTGGCCGTCCCATGTTCATCTACTGGTCGTTTATCACTCCACCCGACCAGTACCAGATGCAAAGTCCGGCCGACCGCTTCGCATGGATCGCCCACATCGTCATTCATTTCTTTGATCAGACGCGCTGGTCACGTACCTTAAAGCTTGTAAAGTAAGAAAGCTTTCGCAAGGCAAATTTCACCCAGATGCCCAAAGCACCCGACAATAAAAACAAAGAAACTCCCGCAGAAGAGAAGCCGCGCGAAACGACGGTGGAGTTCTTGGCTTCACTCGCCGAACTCCTTGTCATCGTTCTCTTCCTCATGACTTTCATCCTGCAGAATTTTGAGATCCCCTCCAGTTCCATGGAGAACGAGATGCTCATCGGCGACCACGTCTTTGTAAACCGCGAGCAGTTCGCGCCGCCCTCGCATTGGATGGGCCCGCTCATGCCCTATCGCGATCCTCAACACGGCGACATCATCGTCTTCCTGTCGCCTGAGGAAAAGGGCCTCTTCGTCGTCAAGCGTGTCATCGGCGTTCCAGGCGACCGCATCCATTTGCGCGACGGCGCCGTCTATCGCAATAGCGTAAAGCTCGATGAGCCCTACGTCGAACATAAGCTCGGAAACTACGATCCCTATCGCGACAATTTTCCCTCCGTCCCGCCCTCCGGCATGTACGGCGTGACCAGCGAAGACTGGGAAGAAACCATGGCTTCCCACATTCAAGGCGAGGATATCGTCGTCCCTCCCAACAGTTATTTCGGGATGGGCGACAATCGCGACGTCAGCAAAGATAGCCGCTTCTGGGGATTCATTCCCCGCCAGAACATAATCGGCCGCCCCATGTTCGTCTACTGGTCGTTCATTACGCCTCCCGACCAGTACATGATGCACGATGCCAGCGACCGCCTCTCGTTCATGGTTCACATGGTCATTCACTTCTTCGATCAAACCCGTTGGTCGCGGACTCTGCGGATCGTGAAGTGAAATTTCTCCGCTCCAAACGCGGCCTGGCCGTCGTTGCTGCTCTGCTGGTAGTAATGTTTCTGTGGCGCCCCGGCGTGTATCGCCTCCGCAACCGTATCTCGACTTCCATCGGCAACGCCCTAGGACGCCGAGTCACTATCGACAATGTTCGCTTGCGACTTCTCCCGCGCCCCGGCTTCGATCTCGAAGACCTCGTCATCTATGACGATCCCGCCTTCAGCCCAGAGCCCATGATCCGCGCGGATGAAGTCTCCGCCGCCATCCGCCTTCGTTCCCTGCTTCGCGGACGCCTCGAAATCGCAAATCTCAGCGCCACCGAGCCCAGCGTCAATCTCGTCCGCAACGACGAAGGCCGCTGGAACCTCGCCAGCCTACTCGCGCGCAACGCCCAGATTCCCGCCGCGCCAACCGCAAAGCCCGCTTTCGAAAGTCGTCCCGCATTCCCTTATCTTGAAGCCACCGGTGCTCGCGTCAATTTCAAAATCGGCCAAACCAAAAAATCCTACGCGCTGACCAATGCCGACGTCGCCCTCTGGCAGGATTCCGACAACTCCTGGGGCGCCCGCCTCAAGGCTGAGCCCATACGAACCGACTTCAATCTCACCGATACCGGACTCCTACAGATCAATGCCACCTGGCAACGCGCTGCCAGCCCGCAGACCACTCCCGTTCAGATCGCCGTGCGATGGGAGAACGGCCAACTCGGTCAGATCACAAAATTGTTGAATGGCAAGGATCGCGGATGGCGTGGTGGAGTGACTTTCACCGCAAAATTATCCGGCACTCCCGAAGCTCTGCAAGTCCAGAGCCAGGCGTCCGTCGACAATTTTCACCGCTATGACATTACCGACCGCACCAGCCTTCGCCTTATTACCAGTTGCTCCGGAGAATACAACTCGCCCACGGGAACGCTCGCCCATCTCCTCTGCGAATCCCCTGTAAGCGACGGCACTCTGCGCCTACGGGGCACTCTGGAGCTCGTGGCACTACCCAATTATGATCTTACTGTCCAAGCCGAACACGTTCCCGTCGACGCGCTCTTTCGCTTGCTGCACCAGGCGAAAAAACAAATTACACCGGACCTCACTTCGACCGGACTGCTCAACGCCGAATTTCATTTCGCGAACAATGCGGCGATTTCCGTAGAGCAACCCCGCCGCGGGTCGATCGCTCCCCAACCACAATGGACTGGCACCGGCTCAGCAACGAACGTTCAGCTTTCCGCAAATGCCGGCAAGGACGACGTTTCCATCGGCACGATTCCTCTTACTCTCATTTCCGGAAACGCTCCCAGCGCGAAACCCACCTCGCCGACGACGAGCCTTGCGCTCGCACAGCTTGCGAAACCAGAAGCTGAGCCCGTGTCCCTTCATCTGCGAATCGGGCCCGTCGCACTCGCGATCAATGGAGCCCCCCCCGTGAACGCTGGCGGATGGGTATCGAGTACCGGCTACCGATTTTTCCTGCGTGGCGATCTGCAATTGCAAGACCTCTTTCGCCTGGAGACCATCATCGCATTGCCTGCCGCCCGTCCTGCCGCCCAAGGCGCCGCCAAATTGGATGTGAGGATCTCCGGACCGTGGTCGGGATTCGCTCCCCCCACCAGCCTCGGAACTGCGCAACTCCACAACGTGCACGCCGAGATGCGCGGCATAAGCACCCCTATCGAGATCGCCTCCGCCAACGTCTCGCTCACTCCCGACGCAGTACTCTTGCAGAAAATCGTTGCTCACACCGGCAAAGTACACTGGACCGGAACCGTCACCGCGCCCCGACAATGCACCGCTGCGGCCACACAGTCGAGCGATGTCCCGAGTCCCGGCCCTGCCATCTCGACCGCCGCCCAAACCTGCGCGCTCCAGTTCGATCTGGCCGCCGATCAGATTTCTACTCGAGATTTGGCGGACTGGTTTATCCGGCATCCCGCCAAACGTCCCTGGTATCGCCTTCTCTCTTCCGAAACAACGCCAGGACCTTCACCCTTTCTCGGGATTCGCGCTCGCGGAAACCTGCATGTGGGTCGGTTCGCCTTGAAAACCATCGCCGCCAGCCAAGTCTCGAGCCAGGTTGAAATTGCTTACGGCAAAATCACACTCACCAATCTTCGCGCCCAACTCCTGCAAGGCACTCATCAGGGCACCTGGATCATCGACGCCTCGTCACACGATGAATCCGACCAGGGTTTGCATTACCGCGCCACCGGAGCTTTCCACGACATCGCTTTGCCGCAACTCGCCGCCTTAATGAACGATCCCTGGATTACCGGCACAGTCGACGCAACCTTCGACTTAGACGGCTCCGCCAACACTTTGTCAGAAGTGCCAGCCCATTCCGACGCAAAGTTGCAGTTCGTGATGCGCAATGGCAGCCTGCCGCATGTCGCGATCCCGGGCACACTCGCCCCTCTCGCCATCCGCCGTTTCGCCGGAACCCTCGCTCTGAAGAAAGGTGCTTGGGAACTGCCGCGCGGCCAATTGGAAACTCGTGATACTTCTTATAAGGTAAGTGGAACAGCATCTCCGGAAGGCGCAATGGATTTCGTGCTTAGAAACAGCAAAGACCAATCCTGGACGTTAACCGGCACGCTCGCGAAACCCCACATCGCCAACCCCGAAGCCATCGATCACTCGGAAGCCAACGCCAAAGCCGTCAATCCGTAAACTCGCGGAGACCGAAAGCAGAATCTACGGTTCGTAGCCTGCTCCCCGCAAAACCTTCCCCGGCAACGCTCCCGTCATCTTTCCACTTTCGATCACCAATGTCCCGTTTATAAGCACGTCATCCATTCCTTTTGACAGTCGATTTGGATCGTCAAAGGTCGCGACATCGCTGATCGTCTCCGGATCAAACACCACCACATCCGCCCACATGCCTTTCTTCAGCACGCCACGATCGATCAGCCGCATGCGTTGCGCCGGCAGCGCCGAAAACTTCCGGATCGCATCCTCCAGCGTCAGCTTCTTCTCTTCGCGAACATACTTTCGCAAAATCCGTGGAAACGTGCCGTAAGCTCTCGGATGCGGATGCTCCTCGCCCAAGATTCCTTCCGGTGATGTGCCCGACGAGTCGTTGTCCACCGAAACCCAAGGCTGCTGCAAAGCCAGCGCAACGTCCGGCTCCGACATGCCGAAAACAGCGCAATCCGTGTACGCCTTGTCTTCAATCAGCAAATCGAACAGCGCATCCATGGGACCCGTCTTCATTGCGGCAGCCACGTCCGTCAGCCGTTTCCCTTGGTATTTCTTCAGCGCCGGATTCTGCACCACAGTGATCATCACATCTTGCGGCCCCGTAATTTCATCCCATTCGTTATCCCAATCCTTGGACGGCGTCTCCATATCTTTGCGAATACGCGCCCGCGTCGCCGGATCTTTCAGCCGTTCCACCAGCTTCGCGTCGCCGCCATCATGCGCCCAAGGCGGAACAAACGCCGACATGCTGTTCGACCACGCCGTATATGCATACGTATCGGCCGAGACGTCGAAGCCTTCGGCGCGCGCTTTGTTCACTCGCGCAATCGCCTCCGGCATGCGCCCAAAATTGGCCTTGCCCGCCACTTTGAAGTGCCATATCTCCACCGGAATATGCGCCTGGCGCCCGATGCGAACCGCCTCGTCAATCGACTCCAGCACCGCATCCCCTTCACTTCGCATGTGCGTCGCATAGATGCCGCCAAACTTCGATGCCTCCGCGGCCAGCGCAATAATCTCCTCCGTCTTCGCGTAGGGAGCCGGCGCATACTCGAGCGAAGTCGAAACGCCTACCGCGCCATCGAGCATCGCATCCCGCACCAGCGCCTTCATCTTCTCCAGTTGCTCCGGAGTCGGTTGCACGTCGGCATCGCCCAGCACCATCCGCCGCACCTGCGTCGCGCCCACGTAGCTCGCGAGATTAATGCCCATCCCCTGCTTTTCGAGACGCGCGAAATACTGCCGAAAAGTGCGCCAATCAGGATTGATCTTGTAATGCTCGTACCCCGGACGATCATTGGCAATAATCGCGTCGTTCAACGGAGCGGCCGATCCGCCCTCGCCGGTAATCTCAGTCGTAATGCCCTGATAAATCTTCGACGGCAGCCGCGGATCAACCAGAATGGTCGCCTCCGATTGCCCCAACATATCAATGAACCCAGGAGCAACAACCTCCCCGTGAGCGTCTATCGTGTGCTTCCGGCCCGCTCCAGCGAGATTGCCAATGGCGGCAATACGCCCGTCGCGAATTCCGATCTCTCCCGAATACCACGGAGATCCCGTACCGTCGATGATGCGCCCGTTGATAATAACCAGATCGAAAGGAGTGTCTGCGGCAAGAACAACAGAAGAAAAAACAAAAAAGGCTAGTGCTACGCGCAACGCGATTCGGAGTGTGACGCTCATTCTTTTTCCTCGGCAGGCTTCAAGTTACAGGCGGGTTGCCGCACCTGTGCCCATCAACCTGCCAAGGATAATGCAGAGTTCGGATGGCCGCGACTGCATTTCAGCTCGCCGTCGGCTACCGCCCGCAGAACTGCTCAACCGGCAAAGTGCCAGCCTCTATACGCGAGCCAGATTACTTCTCAACCCGAACACCCTTCCAGAACGCCACGTAATTCTGAATCTGCTTCGCTTTCTCCTTCGGTTCGGGATAAAACCAAGCTGCGTCCGCGTTCGTCTTTCCATTCACCTTAACGTCGTAGTAGCTGGCAGTTCCCTTCCACGGGCATTCCGTGTGTCTCGCGCTCGGAGCGAAATATTCCTTCTTCACCCCATCCGCAGGGAAATATTGATTGCCTTCGATTTCGATGGTTTTGTCAGATTCAGCGATGACGGTGTTTTCCCAAATTGCTTTAGCCATAACCAATAGATGGCTGGGACCGTCAGTCGGTGCAAGATTTTGTGCCGCGCCACGTTCGCGAACCATCACGCCCGCAGCGCAGCACAGCAGAGTTACGCGATCGCGTACCGTGCGGGGCATTCCCTGCCCCGCAAAATCTGGATGGCATCCTTCAGGGACGAAATCTCGAACACCGAGTTCAAGTGCGTCGCGTCGAGCATCCTTCGAAAGAAAGCCGGAGGATTCACCAGCTTCAATTTCGCCGATCTCTGCACTGCCCATCGCCGCACCAGAAGCAACGTGCCCAATCCACCGGCATCCAGTTGCTCCACATCCGAAAGATCAAGCACCAGCACGCGCACGCGTTCCAGTTGCTCGATCCCGCGCCGAAACTGGTCGAGCGCCGCTCCGCGCACCATGCGCCCTGAGCAGTTCACGACCGCTACATCCTGCAAGCTTTCGATTTGATATTCCAGTTCCATATGTTTGTTCATGTGAGCCTGCCTTACTTGTGATGGATACGGACTACCCCTGGGAAAAGTTCCACTATGTCTTCTGCTTCAATTGGACGTGAAAGAAAGGCAAAAGTGAGCATTGAAAAACCCGTTCGGCGACATCAAGATTGCAAATATTACAACCACGTTACAACTCCCATTCCTCGGAAACACGAGTCCCTACTAGTACTGACGGGCGAAAAACAGAAATATTGCTTTCTTCACGACATAATCTGTTTTTTTGGAAAAATTTCCGGGACGGGATCTGGCAGGGTAGAGCAGAAACAAAGAAAACATTCAGAAGAAGGAAGAACGAACTACAGTCCCGCCTCAATCCGCGATCGCGGATCCAGCAAATCGCGCAGCGCGTCGCCAATGAAGTTGAAAGCCAGCACCGCCAGCATCACCGTCACCGCCGGAAACATTACGAGATGCGGCGCGTCAAAAAGATGCGAGCGCGCATCATTCAACATCGATCCCCAGCTCGCCGTCGGCGGCGGCACGCCCAGCCCCAGAAAGCTCATCGTCGCCTCGGCCAGAATCGCTCCCGCCATTCCAATCGCCGCTTGCACAATTACCGGCTGAATAATATTTGGAAGAATGTGCCGCGTCAGAATGTGGAAATCTCCCGCGCCCAACGCCCGCGCCGCTTCCACAAATTCCCTCTCGCGCACCGCCAGCACCTGCGCTCTCACCAGTCGCGCGTAACCCACCCAGCCCCCCAGCGACAACGCTAGCACCAGGTTGAAAATCCCGGGTCCGCGAAACGCCACGAACGCAATCGCGATCAGAATCCCGGGGAAAGAGAGAAACGCATTCATCACCACCACGTTCACGAAACGATCCACGTCCCCGCCGTAGTATCCGGCGAGACTGCCGATAATCAGTCCCAGAAAAAGCGAGCACACCACCACACTGCTACCCACGATCAGCGAAATTCGCGCTCCCCAAATCAGCCGCGAAAGAATGTCGCGTCCCAGTTCGTCGGTGCCGCACCAATGCGACCTCGAAGGCGTTTCCAATCGGTTCGGCAGATCGATGTGTGCAGGATCTTGCGGCGCGATCCACGGCGCGAAAATCGCGGAAAACACAAACAGCGTCACCAAAACCACCCCCACGGCGGCCAGAGGATTGTGGCGGGCAAGGCGCGGCAGCGAGATGGCAAGAGCAGACACGTCGGGAAGTTCGCTCTCCACTTATATAGAAACCGCACGTCCCGGGCAACGATGGCGACCCCCTGCCGTTACTAGACAGATATCAAAGCGTTTCGGTCGTCTTGGGCAGCTTGCCTTTCAAGTGGCTGATTTCACGCAGGATGGCTGAAATCAGCCACTCCCGTTTCCGCAACTTTTCTCCCCCGTCCGCGTTTAAATGTGCAGGCGCTTCAGAAGTGAAAGCTGAAGGACCTCATGTTCCGAGCGACCAAAGCACCGACGCAGGAACGGAAAAACGGGAGGTTCACCATGAAATACCTGAGATATGCAGTGATGTTGGCTTTACTGGCCCTGCCGCTTGCCTACTCGCAAGCGCAAATCAGAGTCGGAGTTGGGATAGGCGTTGGCGGCTACGTAGCTGGCCCACCCGCCTGCACTTATGGCTATTACCCAGACTATCCGTATGCCTGTGCGCCCTACGGATATTGGGGACCGAGCTACTTCGCCAACGGCGTCTTCATTGGCGCCGGCCCCTGGTTCCACGGGTGGGGACGCGGCTACTACGGAGGCCCTTGGGCTCGCGGCTACGTCGGACGAGGTTATGAAGGGCGCGGTTTTGAAGGACGTGGCTACGTTGGACACGGCTATGAAGGTCGCGGCGGAGTAGTTGCCCGCGGCGGCGATGTGCACGGCGGCGGACGCGGTGGCTTCCACGGCGGAAGCCGAGGTCGCTAACCCGACTGCATCCCGAATCGACCAACGGCTGGCAGATCAAATCTGCCAGCCGTTTCTCATTTCCGTCCCTACTCCACTGGCAATATTGCTGGCGATATCATCAAGTTGTGCCTGCTTACGTGCTCGATACCGGCGTGCTGGTCGCCGCCATGCGAAGCGAAACGGACGCTTCGCGTGAAGTTTTGTTGGCCGCGCTTGCCCAGCACTTCGAAGTGCTGATCTCAGTGCCACTTATATTGGAGTACGAGGCCGTTCTCAAACGGCCCGAGCATCTCAAAGCTTCGAGGATCAGCGCAGAAGATGTCGGGGACGTTCTTGATGTTCTGTCTCTACTGGGGAAACGTGTGACGTTTGCGTTTCGTTGGAGACCAGCCTTACCGGACCCCAATGACGATATGGTCCTCGAGACTGCGCTCAACGGCAACGCAGACGCGATCGTAACTTTTAACGAACGGCACTTTAATCCGGTCGCAGGTCGCTTTGGTTGTCAAGTAATACCCCCGGAGAAGCTCTCCGGATGTTGGGAAACTATACCGATGACTATTTCGAACCTACTTGAACCAGGGAGCGCGTCATGAGAAGAAGCAATTTTGCGTTGCGGTTGCAGCCGTCTTTGCTGGACGAGGCACGAAAGCTCGCTGAGTCTGAAGGTGTGGCTCTCAATCAACTAATCAACGTGGCGGTGGCGGAAAAGATTTCGGCCTTGCGGACAGAGGACTACTTTAATAAGCGGGCGCGACGAGCCGCTCCTGCAAAGGTCGCGCGTATCCTGAAGCGCGCCGGAAAAGGAAATCCTCCGATGGAAGGGGACGAAATCCCGCCGGAACTTGCGACTCGGAAGAAAAGGATCAGGTGAGCAAGAAGTCTTGAAGGTGTTATGCTTGCCGAAAGGTGCCCGATGAGCAACGTCAAACAGGATGTTGAGTCGCTGTTGAACAGGCTGCCGGATAACGTATCGGTGGAAGACATCCAGTACCACCTGTACGTTCTCGACAAGGTGCGGCGCGGACTGGAAGATGCCCGCGTCAACGGTACTCTCTCGCAGGAAGAAGTGGAGAGTCGCTTCAGCAAATGGCTCACCGAATAGTCTGGTCGAGACGCGCCGCCCAGGATCTCGATTCCATCATCGACTATATTGCCGCCGATTCTCCCGCCTACGCTGGCATTGTCCTCAAGAGCACATCGTGAATCAAACAAAGATTCTGGCGCGTTTCCCGCAGGCAGGCCGCAAAGTTCCGGAGTTTGATGATGAGACCATTCGTGAACTTGTCGTCTACAGCTATCGAATTATTTACCGATTGGAACAAGACGAGGCGTTGATCGTTGCGGTGATCCACGGGAAACGGGTTTTGCAGTAGGGTGAACTGGGGTGGAAATTGAGTAAAAAGAATCTGGGATCGAGCGTTGACTACTTCTTGAAGAAGGAAAGCAGCTTTGAGGAGGCGCAGGCGCAAGCTGTCAAAGAGGTCGTGGCCTGGCAACTCGCCAAGGCTATGAAGAAGAGAAAGATTTCCAAGGCGCGCATGGCGGTGTTGCTGAAAACGAGCCGCTCTCAGGTCGATCGCATTCTCGATCCGAAACGCGATATCACTCTGTCAAGTTTGCAGCGGGCGGCGGCGCTAGTGGGGCAGCAGGTCGTGGTTGAATTGGTTTGACACTCTTAGGGTTCACAGCTCTTTGCAATTTCTTCCCAGACACTCAGCTCTCGCTCGTCTTCTTCATCATCACTTTCGCCGACAAGTCCCAATAAATAAGCCCCCGCGATCTTTGGTTCGACAGCGTCCCCATGGAGCTGCCGGATGTAGACCTCTTTCCCTGCTTTAATGGCCAACTTCGTTGCGGCTACCCATTCCAGTTCGGCATTCAGCTTTTCCTCGAAACCAGGCTTCGAGACCTCGCTCTTTATCGTGCTCTTGTGGACGTCCCAAAATGATCGCCCGGTGAAGAGCATCGCCAAGTAGAGCAAGATCTGTTGCTTCTCGCAGACATCACGTGCTTCCAGCAGTCGAACAAGAAAAGGGACTGCATAGCTAGTTGCTTCGTAGATCGTTCCCTGGTGCCAAAGATTGCCGTAGAGTGTATACCACGTTTCTTCTCGCCGCTTCTTGTCCCCAGACGCCAAGGTTCTGATCAACTCGGGAACGTCGATTGCGGGTCCGTAGGCATGTTTCAAGTTTCGCCATGGAACAGAGTCCAAGCCGGCCAGAGCTTCGAGGTCGCTCTTCGTCATTGCCTAATCCTCGGATTCACCGCCGAGTACAACAAGTCCGTCAGAAAGTTCACCGCGACATACGTCAGCCCAATCGCCAGAATGCATCCCTGCACCAGGTAATAATCTCGGTTCCCAATCGCCTGGATCGTCAGCCGTCCGATCCCCGGCCACGAAAAAATCGTCTCCGTCACGATCGCACCCGCCAGCAACGCCCCAAACTGCAATCCCAACACCGTCAAGATCGGAATCATCGCATTCCGCAGCGCATGACGATACACCACCGCTCTCTCCGTCAGCCCTTTCGCGCGCGCCGTACGAATGTAGTCTTGCCCTAACTCCTCCAGCATCGAGGTGCGCACCATTCTTGTCAGGATCGCCGCCAGCGCGCCCCCCATCGTGATCGCCGGAAGCATCAAGTGCGCAAACGTACCCGAGCCCGACACCGGAAGCCATCCCAGCCTCACCGCAAAAAACAGGATCAGCACCGGCCCCAGCGCGAAGTTCGGAAACGACAATCCAAACAAGCTCACCACGCTCAGCGTGCGGTCGTCCCACAAATTCCTTCGCTGCGCCGACCGCACACCCGCCGGAATCGCCAGCACAATCGCCACCAGCAAAGACGCCAGCGTCAGTTGCAACGTAAACGGATAACGCTGCACGATCAGACTCGTCACTCCCTGATTGAAGCGCAGCGACTTCCCCAAATCTCCGTGCAGCACTCCCCGCCAGTAGTGCAGATATTGCTGCCCCAACGGCACATCCAGCCCGTAAGCGTGCCGGACCGCCTGAATATCCCCGCCCGTCGCCCCTTCCCCCAACATCTGCTGCACCGGGTCGCCCGGCACAAAGTGAATGAGCAGAAATACCGTGGAAACCACGAGCCAGATCACAGGCAGAGTGTAGAGAACACGCGTGATGATGTAGCGCGGCATCGCGGGCTAGTCTCCCACCCTTTGTGCCGAAGCCGATCGTGCCTCTTCCACCTCCGCCGAAGCTGCGGGCAGAGTTTCGATTCGCACCGACGCCACGCGATGCCCATCCATTTTGTCCACTATAAAACGCCGCCGCTCGAAATCGAACGCCTCGCCGCCCGTCGGCATCTTCTGCAGCCGCGACAGCACGAAACCAGCCAGCGTTTCAAAACCCTCATCCTGCGGAAGCTTCAGCTCGTACTGCGCCTCCAGATCGCGAATATTAACCGCTCCATCGAGAATCAGCGGACCGTTCGCATCCGTAACCGCTGTTTGCGCAGTCGCAACATCGAATTCATCTTCCAGTTCGCCGACCAATTGTTCCAACACATCTTCCACGCTGATCACTCCCGCCGTCGAACCAAACTCGTCAACCACCACCGCCAGATGCCGTTTCCGTTGCTGGAATTCGCCCATCAAGTCCAGCAGCGATTTCGTCTCCGGAACGACCAGCACATCATGCATAATCTGGCCAATTTTCATCTCGGCAATCCGCTGCGCTGAAGGAGGAGCAATCAGCCCGAAGCGCAGCCGCAACCGCGTCCATCGCATCAGGTCTTTGGCATACAACACGCCCACAATATGTTCGGGCCCGCGCTGCGGATCATACACGGGCACACGCGAGTGTTGTTCATCCACCACCCGCGAAAGCGCCTCGTCCAAGTTGAGGTCCGATGGCAGCGAAAAAATTCTCGTTCGCGGAACCATCACCTGCCGCGCCGTAATATCGTCGAGCTCCAGCGCGTTCAACAGCATCTCCTCTTGCGCCGAAGAAAGTTGCCCGGACGTGTGCGCAGCCGTCACAATGAGCTTCAGTTCGTCCGGCGAATGCACCGACCCGTGCCTGACATCCTGCGTCCCGAATGCCTGCAAAACAAATCCTGCAGCCCGGCTCATTCCTATAGTCAACGGCCCCGTAAGCGTCAGAAAAACTTCCATCGGAGCGGCCACCGCTAGCGCGACTCTCTCCGCCCGTTGCAGCGCCAGCGACTTCGGCACGAGTTCCCCCATGATCACGTGCAGGCTCGTGATCGACACGAAGGCAACAGTGACCGCGATCGCATGCGCGTAAACCGCAGCGTACGGCACCACTCCGATCCAGCTCTCAAAAAGTCGAGCCAACACCGGTTCGCCCAGCCACCCAAGAGTCAGGCTGGTTACGGTGATGCCGAGTTGCACGCCATTTACGACGCGGCTCAGTTGCTGGTGTAGTTTGAGGACGGTACGAGCGCCCGCGCGGTGCGCCTCAATCAATTGCTGGATGCGCGTCTCGCGCACGCTGACTAGCGCGAACTCGGCCGCGGCAAAGAAAGCATTGGCCGCTACCAGGAGCAGGATAACGAACACCCGCAGCAGCACGTACGCAATCATGGAACTCTAATTCTAACATTCCAAAGGGATAATCCGTTAAGTAACAAGCTTCCCGGTCCTGAAATAAGAGAAATAACCTCGGGGACACCGCGTCCTCGCCGCCGTGGGTTCCACTTCGCGGACCTTCGTGGTTCGCGCCTTGGCAGAGTTGTACAATTAAGGCTGAACCCAAATCACTAGCTGTAACTATTCGCTTTCTTTTTTGCCGCCCGTCGGTCTAACTCTGCATGCACCGATCGCAGGCCGGACGGTTTCGTTTCGCGAGCTTGTTCCGGGCATCGGCGAATAAGAACTTTCGAGGAACTATTCCACTGTTTCTCCCGTAACAACCAGTGCATGGCAGTTCTACAATTTAATTTCAAGCAGGAGGCAGTCGTGGAAGGTAACGGCAACAGCAACGCGAAGAAGAAGCGCCGCAGACGAATCATCTGGGGATCAATCGCAGCGGTGGTCCTGATCCTGGTCGTTACCGGCGTCTTGATCGCCTCCAGCGGTGGTACCAAAATTGATCCCTCCAAGCTCGCCAAAGTCGAGAAAGGAGACCTCGCCAAAAGCGTGGTTGCCACAGGCAAAATTGAGCCCATCACCAAAGTCGAGGTCAAATCCAAGGCCAGCGGAATCGTCAAGAAACTCTATGTGGATTACGGCGACCGCGTAACGAAGGGCCAGGTTCTCGCCGAACTCGATCGTGACGAGATTCAAGCCCGCGTTGATCAGGCTCGCGCTCAGCTCGAAGCTTCCACAGCCAGCTTGAACGGCACCCGCGCCGATCTCGAACGTGCGAAAGTCGATGCCGAAGGCCCCGATGTCCCGCTCCTGAAGCGCGCCTACGAGCGTGCCGAGGGCATGGCGAAAGAAGGCGTTGTCTCCGCCGCCGCGCTCGACGACGCCGAGAAGAATTACGAGATGTCGCTGAATAAGCAAAATGTCTCCAAGGCGCAGCTCCAGGTCTTGCAAGCTAAGATCGGCCAGGCCCAGGGACAAATGGCTCAGGATCGCGCCAACCTCAAACAACTCGAAGAGCAACTCGCCTACACCACCATTGAATCGCCACTGGATGGCATCGTTCTCTCGCGCGACGTCGAAATCGGCGACGCAGTCAGCTCGATTCTCGTCCTCGGTTCCACCGCGACTCTGGTCATGACCCTCGGCGACACAAGCGAGGTCTACGTCAAAGGCAAAGTCGACGAGAGCGACATCGGCAAGGTCTATTTAGGCCAACCCGCGCGCATCAAAGTCGAGTCGTTCAAAGACAAAACCTTCACCGGCAAGGTCACCAAGATTTCTCCCATGGGAGTCGAGAAAGATAACGTCACCACCTTCGAAGTGCGTGTCTCCATCAACAATCCCGAAGGCGTCCTGAAAGCCATGATGACCGCGAACGCCGAAATCATCCTCGAAGAGCACAAGGGAGTTCTTCAGATCCCCGAAGGCTCCATCATCTACGACAAAGACAAGAAAGCATCCGTTGAAGTGCCCGATCCGAAAGCGAAGGAAGGCAAAAAGAAGCTCGCTGTCAATATCGGCATCTCCAACGGCGCCAAGACCGAACTGTTGTCCGGTCTAAAGGAAGGCGATCAAGTAGTGCTGCAGTAAGAAAGCAGGTCGCAGGTCTCAGGAAATCGAATAACGATCGCAGTCCCTGAGACCTGAGACCTCAATTCACTCGGAGACGAATCGCTATGACAAAAATTCTTTCTCTTCGCGCTACCCGCAGCCTGGTTTTCGTTTTAGCGACCTCGCTGGCTAGCTTCGCTTCCGTCATCGGAACCTTTGACCGTTCCTTTCAGGTCAGCGGCGCGGTCGACCTCGAAGTGCTAACCCGCTCCGGTGACATCACGATTCACAACGGCGCGGCTGGCACTGTATCGATTCACGCCAAAATCAACTCCGGCAATTCCTGGTTCGGAAGCGATCACAAAGAAGACGTACGGTCGCTGCAGAGCAATCCGCCCATTCGTCAGAACGGCAACAGCATCCGCGTCGATTACGTAAACATCAACAATATCTCCATCGACTACGACATCGTTGTGCCACAGAACACCACCTTGCGCGCCCACACCGGCAGCGGCGATCAGAAGATCGAAGGATTGCAAGGCAACATCGACCTCGAAAGCGGCTCGGGCGACCTCCAGTTGGCGCGCCTGTCGGGAGAAATGCATTTCCAGACCGGCTCCGGCAACGTCAAGGGACACGATCTCGCCGGTCCCGCCAGAATTAAAGCCGGCAGCGGCGACATCGACATCGATGAGACCGCCGCAGGCGACGTCGACATCCGCACCGGTTCCGGCAACATCACCGTCAACGGCATCAATGGCGGATTTCACGCCGAGGCCGGTAGCGGCGACATTCACGGCAAAGGCTTGCCCAAGAGCATGTGGAACGTTCGCACCGGCTCCGGCAACGTCACTCTGAACGTCCCAGGCGATGCCGCTTTCGATGTTGACATTTCCTCAAGTTCCGGCAGCGTCACCATGGGCCATCCCGTAAGCACCACCGTCCAAGGCCGCATTGAAGAAACGAGAAAGAGTGTTGTAGGCAAAGTACGCGGAGGCGGTCCGACCATCTCCGTCCACACCGGCTCCGGCGACGTAGCCGTCGACTAGCAATTGGAGCACAGGGCGCTGTGAACTTGATTTGAAAGGGCGCGGCTTCGAGCCGCGCCGTAAGTCCCAATATTATTCGTTGTGGCTTCAGCCGCTGAGGGACTGCCTTCTCAAAGTAACGTCGTTCCAAATTCCTACGCCGCCTTGACGCACCCTCCCGCCACACCCGATACTTCATCAGGGTTCGTAAATTTTCTGCCTTAACGAGGTAAAGGATTGGCGCGCACCGCGATCATCACTCTCACCACCGATTTCGGACTGAACGATCATTTCGTCGGCGCCATGAAGGGTGTCATCCTCGAGATCGCCCCCGAGGCCCAAATCATCGACATCAGCCACGCCGTTCAGCCCTTCGACATCCTCGACGGCGCCCTCACCGTTTCGCAGGCCTACTCCTACTATCCCTCCGGCACCATCCACATGGTCATCGTCGACCCCGGCGTCGGCACCACTCGTCGTCCGATCCTCCTCACCGGAGAACGCCATCTCTTCGTCGCCCCGGACAACGGAGTCCTCTCCCTCATTTACGCCCGCGAAGAGCGCCTTTCCGTTCGCCACATCACCGCCGAACATTACTTCTTGAAAGAACGCAGCGGCACCTTTCATGCCCGCGATATCTTCGCGCCTGTGGCCGCGAACCTCGCCAAGGGTGTCACCGCCGATCGTTTCGGCGACGAGATTACCGACTACATCCGCTTCGGGGCGCCCCGGCCCAAGCCCATTGACGAACGCACCCTGCGCGGAGTCGTTCTCAAGGTCGATCGTTTCGGCAACCTCATCACCAACATCACTCCGCAAGACGCGCCCAAGCTCTTCCTGCCCCAGCCTCCCGCCTTTCGCATCGGTATCGGCGCCAAAGGCCAGGCCACCCGCATGTGTACGAATTACGCCGAAGGAGCTCCCGGCGAAATCTTCGGGATCCTCGGCAGCATGGGTTTTCTGGAAATTTCCGCCAATCGAGGTTCAGCGTTCCAACTCTTAAACGCCGGCAAAGGCAGCGAAGTGAATGTAGTAATGCAACCGTAGTAAGCCGGAACCCAGCGAAGTCTCCTTCACGTTCGATTGTGTCGACCGCAAAGTCCGCGAACGAGCGCCCTTCCTGATGGCTGACGACTGACGGCTAAGTCTTCGCCCCCGGATGCACATACCGATCCATCTCCGCCGTCCACTTTAGAAAGCGCCACAGGCTGGCGCGCTCCGTCCATAGAAATCCCCAAAATTCCAGAAATCCAATCTGCGTCATCTTCACGCCCGTATAGGTTTCGATCCGCCACAGCAGATAAGGGCTGCGCCACGGAGCAATCCGGTGCCCACGGGTCGAATTCCAAAGAAACCGCAGCATCGGCCGCATCGTACTCCCGTACAACTCCACCCTTCAACGCTGTAGAGACGAGGCTTGCCTCGTCTCCGCAGCGCAAAAAAGATAGGGCGAACCCCATCTCGAACTCATCTTTTTTTATTTCGTGATCTCAACACTGGCGATTGTCGTTTCCCACGACATCCGCAGCGTGCACTTGTTCCCTGCGTGGTCAAACGCAATCATAAAATTCTCCATCGGCGGCCCATTCTTCGAGGCGCTCATCGGCACGCGCACCAGATCTTCCTTCTCGCCGGGATAATCCGTCCCCCACTCTCCCGTCTTCTTGCTGATCACCAGCGTCCACCCGTCCGCCTTCGGCACCGTAAAAATCGTGTAGCTGCCCGCCGGCACCGCTTTCCCGCCGACCATCACATTTCCATCGGCCACAAACGTCGTGGATTCATTCGCGCCCGTCCGCCAGATCTCTCCATACGGCACCAACGCTTTTTCGCTCGCCGTTCCGAATATCTTTCTCCCCTTCGCTCGCGGACTCGAATAGTCAATCTTGACGCTCTTTCCATCCGAAAACTTACACTCCGCGCTCGCCGGCGGACTCGGCCGCTTCGATTTATCTTGCGCCATGCTCATCTGCGCCGCAGCCAACGTCGCCATTGCGAACAGAAATGCCGTCGTCCAAACAAACGTGGAAGCAAATTTCTTCATGATTTTTTCCCTCCTGGGATTAGAAATGCACTGGACATCCAGCAGATTTTCCGCCACGCAAAGTAACGCAAGCGTGCTACATCCAACCAAGTCGCATTCGCCTGAGACTTGATTCTGTGCGCTCACTCTATGTGCCAGCGCTCGACTGCTGAATTATACCCACATCCTCGTTACAATCGCTTTATGGCTGTATTCAACGACAAGAAGGAAGAACTCGAACATTTCGAAACCCGCATGGGCGTTCCTCGCGGACGCCTTGCCGTCACCCTCGACCTCGTCACCGACGCCATGTCCCTGGTCGGCCAGCACGGTGTCTATTGCCAGAGCCAGCGCTGGCCCGGCAAGCCCGTCATGGACATTCAACTCATCATGAAAAGCCTCACCGACGCCAAAGAATTGATCCAGAACGTCATGGAAGAACTCAAGCCCAAACCCTGATCCTCACGCTGCGACACGCCCAGTCCCAAGACTTCCCATAGAAACTTTCGATATGCGACCAAAGTTTCTCCACTCGCCGCCAAACTCGAGTCACGCGCTTCCCCAAAAGTCATACAATCATATTGATATGGAGCGGAAGATTTTCTGGATCGCCTTCACCATCCTCGGAATCATCGCCGACGTCGTTCTGCCGATCTGGTGGGCTCTGGCTGCCACCCTTCCCATCGGCTACGCCTCCTGGTGGATGGCCTACCGCAGCGGCTGGTTTGAATAAAACTGGTTCAAATAGAATCAAACTTAAATAGCGAACGCTTGTTTCAACCGAAAGACTTCATTTGCAACTTCGCCCCACCGCACTATAATTACCCAGCCTTCACTTCCAACTTCACAAGGTAATCATGAAAATCCAGTGGAAACTCTGCTCCCTCCTGTGCCTGATTCTTGCCTTAGGCGCAGCCGCCATCGCGCAAACTTCCGCGCCCTCAGCATCCACGTCCCTGACGCCCGAAGAGCGTGAAGTTGCCCTCAAGAATCTGCAAGCGACCCACGACGCCTTTCTGAAATCGATCGCCGGCCTCTCTGAAAAACAATGGCGCTTCAAACCGGCCCCCGACCGCTGGTCCGTCGCCGAAGTCTCCGAGCACATCGCCGTCGCGGAATCCTCCATCTTGACGCTCGTCCAGAAGAAGATCATGTCGTCGCCCGCCGACCCCTCCAAGCGCGCCGAGGTCGCCGGCAAAGACGAAAAGGTTCTCCAACAGGTTCCCGACCGCACTCACAAGGTGCAGGCCCCCGAATTTCTCAAGCCCACCAATCGCTTTGCAACGCGCGAGGAAAACATCAAAGCCTTCGAGGATGCTCGCGCCGCGACGATGAACTACGTCCGCACCACCAATGACGATCTGCGCGACCACTTCGGCCCGCACCCCGCCCTTGGAACGCTAGATGCCTATCAATGGATTTTGCTGATCTCCGCGCACTCCGCGCGGCACACAAAGCAAATTGAAGAAGTAAAAGCGGACCCGAACTTCCCGAAGGATTGATTTTGACGACAGCAGTTTTCAAACTCTGTCATCTTTCCTAACTCTGTCATCCTGAGCGAAGTGGCTGTTTCGCGAAGCGAAACAGCCACGCAGTCGAAGAGCCTGCCCTGAGCAAAGCCGAAGGGACCCCTACTAGCTAATATTTACTCTCTGATCGCCACGCTTCCCGCTCGCCATGAAAACTGCCACTACACCAGCGAGTACTTCCCCGCATCGATCGTCTTCTGCGCAATCTGTTGGCGCAGCGCAATCGTGTTGAACGGCTCATGCTTCGATAGCCTCCGCACAATCGCTAACTGCGTTCGCAGCATGTCGCCTTCAGCCACATCGGCAATCACTTTCTTTGCCGCTGCCTCGATCTTCTCCAACGCCTGTGTCATGTAAACGCGCGTCATCGCAATCGGCAGCGCTGCCGCCGCTTCGCCCTTCTGCTCAACCATCTTCTGGGCGCGCAAGACCGCCGACTCCATGGCGAAAATCTCAATCGTCATATCGGCAATCGCGCCCATCACTTCCTGCTGGTCTTGGATCGCCATCATATATTTCTGCGTAGCCGATCCCGCGATAAACAGCCCCAACTTCTTCGCCTGCGCGACCAGTTTCCGCTCCTCCGCCAACGGACCTTCCATCTCCTCCACCGCCGACGGCCCGCTCAACACCTCGTCCATTAACTTCTTGATCGCTGGCATCAGCGGCAACTGCCCGCTCATCGCCCGCTTCAACAGGAATCCCGTAATAATCAGCCGGTTGATTTCGTTTGTCCCTTCAAAAATGCGATTGATCCGCGCATCGCGATACGCTCGTTCGGCCGGATACTCTTCCACGAATCCATACCCGGCAAAAATCTGCATCGTCTCATCCACAACGTAGTCAATCATCTCCGATCCCCACACCTTGAGAATCGAGCACTCCACCGCATACTCCTCAATCGCCTTCCGTCGCTCTTTCGCCGCGTCCGGACTCGCCGCATCGATCTCCGAAAGCAGCACGTCCATCATCCCGACCGTCCGATAGACAATCGACTCGCCCACATAGATCAACGTCGCCATGTTGGCAATCTTTTCCCGTACCAGCCCAAAATCGCCAATCGTCTTGTTGAAAGCCTTTCGCTGCTTTGCGTAAGCCACCGCGCTCTCAATCGAAACCCGCGCCCCGCCCACGCACATCGCACCGAGCTTGAAGCGTCCGATATTCAGGATGTTGAAAGCGATGATGTGCCCTTTGCCAATTTCGCCCAGCAGATTTTCTACCGGAACTTTGCAATCATTCAAAATGACCGGACACGTCGAAGATCCGCGGATCCCCATCTTGTGCTCTTCCGCGCCAATCGAAATTCCCGGAAAAGTTCGCTCCACCAGGAACGCCGTAAACTTCTCTCCATCAATCTTCGCGAAAATCGTATACAGGTCGGCGAAGCCGGCATTCGTGATCCACATCTTCTCGCCATTCAAGATGTAGTGCTTGCCATCCTCCGACAGCACCGCCCGCGCACGGCAATTCAACGCGTCCGACCCAGACGTCGCCTCTGACAGGCAATACGCGCCCACCGTGTCTCCCGACGCCAACCGCGGCAGATATTTTTGTTTCTGCTCTTCTGTCCCGAAATACACCAGCGGCAATAGCCCGATCCCGCTATGCGCGCCCCACGTCGTTCCAAATCCGGCATACTTCGCGATGTGATCCGCAATGATCGCGGCGGTCACCTTATCCATCTCCAGCCCGCCGTACGCCTCCGGAATCTCCACTCCCGCCAGCCCCAGATCGCCCGCCTTCTTCAAGAGCGCCCGCGAGATGGAGAAATCCTTCTGCTCCATCTTGTCCGCCTGCGGCAGAATCTCGTTGACCGCAAACTCTTCCGTCGTCTGCCCAATCATCTGCTGCTGCTCAGAAAAATCCTCGGGCGTGAAAACGTCCCCCGTCTGCCGCTCTTCCAGCAAAAAACTTCCACCCAAAATCTTGCTCTTGGGAACCGTAGTAATCGTGGCCATTCTCTTAGACCCCTAAACCTTTGGATTGCCGAACGAACCAGCCATGAAGAAAGTGCTCTACGAAGCCCATTCTAACCCGGCACTTCACCCATGGGTGTGCGAAGCCCCTTGACCGCCTACGGGGCAGCAAACAGCAGCCCGTCATTAACCGCATAGACGCCGAAATCTCCGAACACGAAACGCCGCAAACACTGTTCATATTGATCGCGCAAAGACCGATAAACTAGGCTCTGGAACGGATCATTTTGCCCTTCCATGCGTCGTCGCTGAGCCGCGACCTTTGACGCCAAATCGCTGCAATCTCGGGACGGCACCGGCAATCCGCACCCCAAGCCATTCCACGATTGCCCAGTCGCACAAATTCGAGTCGGCACGACATACCCCCGCCGATCCGGCGGACAAACCGCACTGGGCTCTTTCCTGCAAGGTCCCGGACGTCTAAAATCCACATTCTCAACCGGCTTCGTCTTGCGAAACGGGTGAAAGAACGAACGAGAACTTTTCTTGTCCCCGCCCACGCCCGCTTTGGTCGATAAACCCTTCGACGCGCCACCCGAGGATAACGAAGTCGTATGCGGCGAAGCCGCGCTGCCACCTGCGCTATGAAAGCTTGAACCACCGGAACTGTGGCTGCTCCCTGAACTCGCCGATGATGAACTAAACGCGCCCGAAGAACCGTGCGAGCCGGCTCCGCCTGAAGATCCGCCCCCTCCGGAAGAGTGCTGTGCCGCATGAATCGCTGGAAGCAGGATTGCCGCTACAAGCAGGATCGCTGCGTAAGCAAGACTGGAGAGCCTCATCGAGCACCTCCAAATGACTTAGATCAACTTCGCCAGTATCTTAAAGTCGTTTCACTTTGCCGAATGGTATCAGCTTACCGCAAATCCGCGTCAACGAATATGTCGATTCGTAAAGATTCAGTAACGATTCAATCGTCGATTTTGCGGAAGTACTTGCCGAAGAGTTCCGGAAGAAGTTGCCGATGACGTTCCGCTCAAAAGTTGCGCCAGCGCGTCGTTCGTCCCTCAATGTCTGCCTCGTGTCTAATCCAAACTCTCAAATATCCCTGCCGCTCCCATCCCACCGCCAACGCACATCGTAACCATCCCGTACCGCCCCTTCCGCCGCTTCAATTCACGTAGAACCGAAGCCGTAAGCTTCGCCCCCGTACATCCCAACGGATGCCCCAGCGCAATGGCACCCCCATTCGGATTCACCTTCTCCGGATCAATCCCAGCCTCCTGGATCACCGCCAGCGACTGCGCCGCAAACGCCTCGTTCAGTTCGATCACGTCAATGTCCGAAAGCTTCAAACCCGCCAGCCGTAGCGCCTTCGGAATCGCAAACACCGGACCCAGCCCCATCTCCTCCGGGTTATACCCGGCCGTCGCAAACGAAACATACCGCGCCAACGGAGCAATCCCCAGCGCCTTCGCACGCTCGCTCGACATTACGACAGCCGCTGCCGCTCCATCCGACATCTGCGAAGAATTCCCTGCCGTCGTCACGCCCTTCACATGAAACGCCGCCTTAAGCGCTCCCAACGCATCTAGCGAAGTATCTCCGCGTGGCCCCTCATCCACCTTGAAAGTGATTTCCTGCTTCTTCGGCCTCGATCCATTGGGAGTCGTAAAACTTACCGGCACCGCCACCGTCTCTTCTTCAAACTTCCCTGCCGCAATCGCCGCCAGCGCCTTCTGATGGCTGCGCAGCGAAAACGCATCGCAAGCCTCGCGCGTAATCCCAAAGCGCGCCGCCAGCCGCTCCGCCGTCAGCCCCATCGACAAATAGGCATCCGGATAATGATCCACCAGCCACGGATTCGGCGAGATCTTATTCCCGCCCATCGGAATCATGGACATCGATTCCGTCCCGCCCGCCACCATCACCTCGGCCCCGCCCGCCATAATCCGCTCCGCGGCCATCGCAATCGCCTGCAAGCCCGACGAGCAGAACCGGTTAATCGTCACCGCCGAAACTTCCACCGGAAGCCCCGCCCGCAGCGAAGCAATGCGCGCCACATTCATCCCCTGCTCACCCTCGGGCATGGCACAGCCCAGAATCACATCCTCAATTTCCTTGGGATCCAGTTGCGGCACCCGATCCAGCGCTCCCTTGATCGCAACCGCCGCCAGTTCATCCGGACGCGTAGCCCGCAACGTCCCCTTAAACGCCCGCCCCACCGGCGTCCGTACCGAAGAAACCAAAACCACTTCTCGCATAACTGAATTTTAACCCGCAGGGCCCCGTGTGAAAACTTTTGGAAGAAAAATCGCTTGACAAGCCGAAGTGCGAAGGCTAAATTTTGCAGCCGTGCTTGAAAGCTTTCAATCAGCTCGGAAATCGCAGATTCGTTTCCAAGCCGACATTCGAACCCCCAGGGCCCTTGGCGGAACTCTCTTCCCTCCTTACCTTGGCGGCCTTCCAAACTCCAAGGTGAAAACTGATGCATTCGAAGGCGTTGTTACGGACGTCGTTTCTGTGTGCGGTATTTTCCCTCTGTCCATCTCTGTATGGCCAGGCAAACGGTAATCTTTCGGGCACTGTCTCCGACAACACGGGTTCCGTCATTTCCGGAGCTGTCGTAAAAATCACTTCTCAAGGCACAGGCGCCACGCGCGATGTCAAGACGGACGGGTCCGGCCACTACACTGCCACTTTCCTACCCGTGGCGATTTATACCGTACGGGTGGAGTCACAGGGGTTCCAGACTACCGAGCAGCGAGATATCCGTCTGCAAGTCGACGAACAGCGCGAGGTGGATTTCACCCTCAAGCCTGCTTCCGTCTCCGCAACGGTCGAGGTCAGTGCGAATGAGGTCGCGGTTGAAACCACGAATCCGACCCTCGGCCAAGTCATTACCTCCGAGCAGGTGGCCGACCTCCCGCTCAACGGTCGTGACTTCGTTTCCCTGGCCACACTCACTCCAGGCGTGACACAGGAAACCAACCCCAACAGCTTTTTCAATGGTGGCCCCAGCAGCGAAGTCTCGGCGCGAGGATCGTATTCACTCTCGGTTGGCGGGTCGCGTACCAGCAGCACAGACTGGCTGCTCGACGGTAACGACAACAACGAACTGACGGCGGGCGGAATTGCCATTCTACCTTCCATCGATGCCATTCAGGAATTCAAAGTTCTCACCTATAATTATTCCGCCGAATACGGCACTCGCGCGGGCCCAACTGTCTTGGTGACAACCAAGTCTGGCTCCAATCAGTTCCACGGCACGCTGTTCGAGTTCTTCCGAAATACAGCCCTCGATTCCAAGAGCTATTTCGCGTCATCGAAAGAGCAGTTCAACTTGAACCAGTTTGGCGGCGCACTGGGCGGGGCGATCCAGAAAGACAAAACGTTCTTCTTCCTCGACTATCAGGCAAAACGCCAGCGTCATGGTACGCCGTACGTTGGACTTGTTCCGACCGCAGCGATGAAGAATGGGGATTTCACCAGCGACCCGTATGGCGACCCGCGAGGACCGAGCAATCCGAATGGCTATGCGAATCTAAACAATCCCTATTCGAACGGCCAGCCCGGCAATCCCTCCGATAAGGCATTCCAGTGCGATGCGTCGGGTAATGCGATCCCCCTGAATTCTGATGGGACCCAAAATACAGGCGCCAGCGACTGTAGCGTCATCCCGTCCTCTCTGTTCAACTCAATCGGGCAACAACTTGTGGATCTATATCCCACAGCCAACGCGAACAACCCGGCAAGTGCGTACAACTACGCGAGCGTGCCTGTGCGCGCTCTGAACGAAGGCGAATTCGATGTCCGTTTGGACCATAACTTCTCCAGTCACGACTCGATATTCGCACGCTTCAGCTACGATCAGGCGAACTCATATGTCCCGGGCGGCACTCCGGGCTTTGCCGAGCAGAACGCCTTCGCCAGCAATCAGAACATCAGCAATCACGGACGAAACGTAGCTCTTTCGGAAACCCACATTTTTTCGTCCCGCAATATTAACCAGGCGAACATCGGCTTCAACCGTATCTTCAACCACATCATTTCCTATGGCGATGGCACATGCGAAGCAGCCAAGCTAGGAATTCCGAACGCCAACCTTGCCAGCATCTGTCCCGATGCGCCCCCGGGCCTGTCGCAATCAACTGCATCTGGTTGCATGAGTTGCGGACTGAGTTCGTTCCAATTATCGAACTACTTCGCGGTGGGTGATCGCGGATACACCCCATTCCAGGGTGGAACCAATGTCTACTCCGCATCGGATTCGTTCGACATGGTCCGTGGATCACACGACATACGAGTGGGGTTGGGCATCCGTTTTAACCAGATGAACATTACGACGAACGCGTTTCAGGACGGCTATTTCCTGCTCTTTGGAAGCTACACGGGCGACGCCATGGCAGAGCTCGCAATGGGTCTCTACGGGGGAGCCATCCACGATCAGACGTTTAAGGGCGCGACCACGGGACGCCGCTGGAAGTTGTTCCGCCCCTACGTGCAGGATGACTGGCGCGTCTCCAGTAATTTGACCTTGAATGTCGGCGTTGCGTGGGCGTTAGTAACGCCGATTGTTGAGGCGCATAACCGGCAGGCGAACCTCGACTTCGCGACGGGACAATATTTCATCCCCGGCCAGAATTCTGATGGACGTGTTGGCATCCAGATGGACAAGACCGCGATTGAACCTCGCTTTGGCTTGGCGTGGAAACCGAGAGGGAGTCAAACGACAGCAATTCGCGCGGGCTACTCGATCTTTCACGATTCTTCATGGGATCAGGGCTCGTACGGCCTTTGGGAATCGCCCCCGTTCTTTGCCGAATCCGACAATTTTCCCGGGAGTTGCCCTTACGGAAGCGCATCCACCGTTTGCAGCATCAGCGGCGGCTTCCCCCTCTTCAGCTCGCCCCCGCCGCTCTCCTCGTTCACCGGCACGGTGCAGTCCCAGAACCTGAACTTCAAACAAGGAATGGTGCAGCAGTTCAACTTCAATGTCGAACATCAGTTGCCGGCAAACGTGGTCCTAACAGCGGGGTACGCCGGGTCGCGTGGATCCCATATTCTCTTCGATGGTCTGAACTTGAACGTTACTTCTCCCACAGCGTGCGGGGTGGCCACGGGTTACAATCTGGGCTGTGGAGGGCCAACCACGCCCCTCTACCCCTTCGGTTATATTTCGAACACCACGGATGGAGGGCGAACTCACTACAACTCGTTGCAACTTAAGGCTGAGACCAAGAGTGCGCGCCACGGTCTCTATGCTCTCTTGGGCTACACATACTCTCGCACCTATGATTCCGGTCTTTCCGACAATGTCGGCACAGACGTGAGCGCAACTTACTGGCCCCTGCCAGGAGCCAGCAAGTCCGACTGGGCTCTATCGCAGATCAATCTCAATCACCAGTTCACCGCCAGCGTGATCTACGACTTGCCCTTCGGAAAAGGCAAGGCGTTCGGCGGTAACTGGAGCACTCCCGTTGACGCGGCCCTCGGAAATTGGCAGGTGACCTTGATTGAGAAGCTCACTTCCGGCTTCCCCGTTTTCGTCATCAACAGCAACAACCAGTCCGGCGTCTTCTTCCAAGATAATGCTTCGAATTGGAATCGCCCTGACATCGTGGGTGATCCGAACAAGGCCGGGCCGGTCGCTGCAAACCCGGGTTGCACAGCGCCCACGACTTTACACACGGCTGGCACTGGCTATTGGTTTAATCCCTGTGCCTTCGAGGCGGCGCTGCCGGGAGAATTGGGCACCGCGAACCGCGCCCCGGTCAATGGCCCCGATTATGTCAATACAGATTTCTCCATCATTAAAACGTTCCGCGTCACGGAGAGAGTCGGATTGGATTTCCGCACGGAAATCTTCAATCTCTTTAACCACGCCCAGTTTGGGACGCCCAACAGTGACATCGCTACAGGCTACGTCAACGGCCAACTGCAACCCAATTTGAGTTCTTTCGGTGTCGTCAACTCAACTGTGGGTAATCCGCGTCTGTTTCAGTTCGCTCTAAAGCTAAAGTTCTAGGGCGCCGGAAGCGAGTGCCAACTTGTCAGCCAACGATCCCTCGACCGTCTTGCCAATCAAGATTGCCGAGGGATCGTGGGCGAATTGAATTCGTCCGTTGCTGGGCCGCGTCCAAGATCGGACGCAACCCAATCGATCACAACCGTGAACTAAGTTCCTGGTCTGCACCAATATGGACGATGGCTTCCTGAACGCCAGCCGCCGCCTAGCCACTCCCCTTCTTCAACTGCGCCTTCCACCCCAACACTCGCGCCTTGTTCCCCTCCGCCTCCGCCTCCGGTACCATACCCTTCTTCTGATACAGAATCGAAAGGCTCGTATGCGCCAGGATATCGTCAGGATCAATCTCCGAAATCTGCTTCGACACTTCAATGGCCTCGTCAAATCGGCTCAGATCTTGAAGCGCCCGGCTCAGCCCGTGCAGCGCATCCGTAAACTTCGGATCCGCCTCTACCGCATGACGGTACTCTTCCACCGCTTGATCGTGCTGTCCCTCCAGCACCAAATCAAGCGCGGCGTAATAGTGATGTTCAGCGAGTTGGCGAGCGTGGGCCTCGCCGGCCGCATCCTCAGGCATGGAAATAGACTCACGTGATTCTAACAAGGCGAGCGCTTTGACCATCCGCAGTCGACGGTTGAACAGTTAGACTTCTGGGAAAATGCGCAGGAAAGTGCGGACCTCCTGATTAGGGAGTGCGCTTCAGCACCAGACTCAGCGGCGTCGCGCCTTGCTTCCATGTGCCCGTGAGCTGCGTATGCTGCTCATTCATGGTGCCCTCATACAAAGCCGGAATACTGCTGCTTTCAAAATGCAGCGCATGTTCTCTGTAGGTAATGGCCGTGATGGTAATGCCCGAGGTGTCCTGGTCCGGATAGTCAATCGTTCCGCTTAAACTGCCATCCTGCGCGGCCTCGATGTGCACCACAATCCGCTTCTTCGGCTGCGCACCGGGATCGAGAGTTCCTTCCCAATCCCCAACGATCCCCGATCGAGTCTGCGCCCCCGCGATAGCCAGCAGACAGCCGAAAGCGACCATCAGAACGGAGGAGAAACTGAACCTAGACCCGCCGTACCCTTTCATGGTGCGATCTCCTTATCGCTCGAAGGACAAACCAATATCAGCGCCTTAGATGACACTTGAGCAGATTAGTTTGCTTTTACAGCACTGAAGTCTCCGGCTTCCAGCGCAACACCGGTTTGCGCGCCGCCGCCGTCTCATCGAGTCGCGAAATCCGCGTATTATGCGGAGCGTCCATCACATACTGCGGATCTTCTTCTACTTCCTCCGCAATCGACTTCATCGCTTCGATGAACAGGTCCAATTCTTCTAAAGGTTCGCTCTCCGTCGGTTCGATCATCAGCGCTCCCGGCACAATGAGCGGAAACGCGGTCGTATACGGATGGAACCCGTAATCGATCAACCGCTTCGCCAGGTCCATCGTCTTCACGCCTTTTTTCGATTGCAGCTTGTCGCTGAAAACCACTTCATGCATCGACGGCGTATCGTACGGTAGATCAAACGTGCCTTCCAAGCCTTTGCGAATGTAATTCGCGTTCAAGACCGCGTCTTCTGTCGTCTCGCGCAAACCCTCGGGACCGTTCGCAAAAATGTAAGCCAACGCGCGAATGAACATTCCAAAGTTTCCGTAGAACGCCCGCACGCGCCCCACCGATTGCGGACGGTTGTATTCAAAACCCAGCGTCCCATCGGCCTTCGTGATGACCACTGGAGTCGGCAGGAACGGCGCCAGCATCTTCTTCACCGCCACGGGACCCGATCCCGGTCCGCCTCCACCATGTGGCGTCGAGAACGTCTTGTGCAGATTCAGGTGCATCACATCCACGCCGAAATCTCCAGGACGCGCCTTCGCCACCAGCGCATTCATGTTGGCGCCGTCCATGTAGAGCAGCCCGCCCTTTTCATGCAGCAGGTCGGCGATCTTGTGAATCTCCTGCTCGAAGACGCCGAGCGTATTCGGATTGGTAACCATCAGCGCCGCGACATCTTCGTTCATCTGCGCCGCTAGCGCCGCGACATCCACCATGCCGCGTTCGTTCGACTTCAAATTTTCCACCGCGTAGCCAACCGTCGCCGCGGTCGCGGGATTCGTGCCATGCGCCGAGTCAGGAATGAGAACTTTCTTGCGCGCATTGCCCTGCGCCTCGTGGTACGCGCGCACCATCAGCAATCCCGTCAGTTCACCTTGCGCGCCCGCCGCCGGCTGCAACGTAATCGCATCCATGCCCGTGATCTCGAGCAGGCAGTCGCTCAGCGTCTTCATAATGCGCAGCGCGCCCTGCGAAATCTTCTCCGCCTGATACGGATGTCCGTTGGCCAGCCCTTCCACACGCGCCACAAACTCGTTTACCCGCGGGTTGTACTTCATCGTGCA
>Ga0182012_10000577_pt1 | contig 40660 bp, 32 predicted proteins | sample 612S2SmetaG_FD_120486 | JGI IMG/M metagenome (GOLD analysis project Ga0182012, IMG submission 120486) | Permafrost microbial communities from Stordalen Mire, Sweden - 612S2S metaG | ecosystem: Environmental > Terrestrial > Soil > Wetlands > Permafrost | place: Sweden: Stordalen | collected...
GTCGTCGGTGCCGGTGGCATGGGCCGGGTCATCAAAGCCCCAGTGGTGGCGGTTCACCTGGCCGGGGAACATTGGACACGCCTGGTCCGCATTCCCGCAAACCGTGATGACGGTTTCGACCGGCTGCTGCAAGAATTCATTCATGTGCTTGGAATGATGCGCGGAAATGTCAATGCCGATTTCCTTCATCACCTGGATGGCCAGCGGGTGAACATAGCCCGCCGGCTTGGAACCCGCACTTTGCACATTGAGCGAACCGCCCGCCGCCGCCTGGAGAATCCCTTCGGCGAGATGGCTGCGGCAGGAATTGCCGGTGCAGAGAATTAAAACTGTCGGTTTTTTGGTGGTCATATTTAAAACTCAAATTGACGAATTGGAATTGTCCGCCGGAAACCAGTCTCTGGTGCGATTGCAGAAATGGCAAACCGACAGCATTACGGGCACTTCCACCAGCACACCCACGACGGTGGCCAGCGCCGCACCGGAATTGGCGCCGAAGAGGGTGATGGCCACGGCCACCGCCAGTTCAAAAAAGTTGCTGGCACCGATCAAGGCGCCCGGCGCGGCAACATTGTGCGGCACGCGCAAGCCGCGCATGAGCACGTAAACCAGACCGGAATTGAAATAGACTTGAATAATAATGGGCACGGCAATCAACAGCACGGCCAGCCAACGGTGCGTGAGGTTCGTCGCTTGGAAGGCGAATATAAGCACCAAAGTCAGGAGCAGCGCGCTGATCATCACGGGATGAAATTTGGGGAGGAATTTGTGCTCAAACCACTCCTTGCCTTGCGACCTCAGCAACCAGGTGCGGGTGAGCCAACCCGCCACGAGCGGAATCACGATGAACACCACGACGGAAGTGAGCAAAACCTTGGGTGGAACAATGACATTGGCCACGCCGCAGAGAAACATGACAATGGGAGCGAAGGCGACGAGCATGATAAGATCGTTCACCGCCACTTGAACCAGCGTATAAACTGGATCGCCGTCGGTCAGGTAAGACCAGACGAAGACCATGGCGGTGCAAGGGGCGGCGGCGAGAATGATGAGGCCGGCGGTGTATTCCTTGGCCAGTCCGGGTGTGATCCAGGCGGAGAACACATGCTGCATGAACAGCCAGGCGAGGAATGCCATGCTGAACGGCTTGACCAGCCAGTTCACGAACAAGGTCACCAGCAGGCCCTTAGGCCGCTTCGCCACGCCTCCGACGGCGTTAAAGTCCACCTTCAGCATCATCGGGTAAATCATCAGCCATAACAGGACGCCGATGGGCACGTTCACCTGTGAACCTTGGCTGAACTCCAGCTTGCTCAAGCGGTACGTGAGGCCGGGCAGCAATTTGCCGAAGACGAGGCCCACCACCATGCAGGCCAAAACCCACATGGTGAGATAGCGTTCAAAAAAAGCCAGACGTTTGGTGGTGGCTGCAAGAGCGGACATAATTGAGCTTTAAACTGGAATCCTCAAGGGCCGTTGCAGACACAATTCTTGGTTTTGATCACCACCGCTCCCCGGGCCGACAAACACCGGCGCGCAGGCGCCGATAAATCCGGCATTGAGTTGTTTAACCATGGGTCGCATATGTCAATCCGTATCTATCTTCGCGCTTGCCATCGCATATGTCAACGCGTATTTAATTAAAAATGCAACAGCTTGTTTTGTTTAACGCGGCCTTGGCGGATGAAAACCGTCTGCGCCTGCTCAATTTGATCCGGGGCGGGGAAATTTGCGTATGCCAACTGCAAGGGGTGCTGCAAACCAACCAGCCAAAAATATCGCGGCATCTGGCGTATTTGAGGAAAGCCGGCCTGGTGGAGGCCAGGCAGGATGGAAAATGGACGCATTACCGGCTGAAAAAGCTGGAAGCCGGTCTGGCGGGCATTTTGGAACAAACATTCAACTTTCTGCAAGACCAACCGCTCATTATTGATGACGGACGGCGTCTGAAATTGATTAGCTGCCATCCTTCGCGTTTCGGCGTTTCCTCCCCGGTGCGCTTAAAGCCGTCCGTTTTATCGAAAAGTGCGACCAAACCCAATCGGGCCAAGGCATAAGTGAGTGGGACTGCTGGGAGGCGTTTTGACACCGGTCCGATTTTGCGGCAACATTGGCACCATGCAGACAATGATTCAGCTTGATGATGCGTTGCTCGCCAAGGCCACCGAACTGGCCCGGGAGAAAGGTTGCGACTTGTCGCAACTCATTGAGGAGACGCTGCGCGATAAAATCGCGCCCCTGTCGGCCGTTGTTCCGCAGCCGTTCCGTCACCTGACCACTGTCGGGGGTGAGGGGGTCCGCGCGGGCGTTGATCTGAATAATTCCGCCGCCTTGCTTGCTCTCATGGAACAGGGTAAATGATCATTTCTGGTTTGCGCTGGCGGCACCCCATCACCGGCAAAGCCTCCAAATAAGCCCTTACCATGGGGTTCACAGGGCATCCATTTATTCCAACTGGCAAGCCTGGGCGACGGCTCATTTTGAATGTTACAATTGCGTGACAAGCGGGGGGGGTGAGGACAAAGGCTAAATGCTGAAGGCGGCAGCCCAAAAAGCTGAAAAGCTTCCACCTTCGCGGAAGCTTCGGCGCGACAAGGGCCGGAGGGGGGACCGAATCAGAACCGGGAAACCCGCGGTAAATGCAGAAATTTCAAGTGTCTAAAGGCCAGCAACTTAAACCTGGCCTGTCAGCCCTGCCAGAATGCGATGAAAACCCTGATCCCGCAGAGCGGGACCACGAAATACGCTAAATACGCGAAAAAAAGACGGGGAAGACACGGGGACTTTTTTAACAAAAGGAAACGAAGTTAACGAAGGGGAAGGGGGAAAGGCTTAATTATAAAGGCTAAAGGCTAAAGTATAAATAGTGAGTCAGTGCTTTGGGCCCTGGGCTCCAGGCAAAAACAAAGACAACAGGGGATTTCAACCTCGAAAAACGCGGGAAAAGAGGGGGTTTAACATCGGGGGCATGGCTCTGGCGCCGGCGGATGTCGCGGTTTAAATCCCCGATTCCGGTTTGTGGCTTGGACTTGAGTGACCTTCTGGCAACGAAACCGGGCCGAAAGGGGGTCGGGGGGAGGCGGACATCTTGTTAGGCCTTTAAAATCAAGGGTTTAGGCAAAAAACGGGTTTGTCCGAAATGTACTCCTAGATGGCCGATAAATGGAAGTATTCCGGGGGCATTTTCTATAAAGTCAGCACAACCTGATCGAAAGAGTGTTGCGGTCAGGCAGAGGAAACTCGATTACCAACACAACAGTCAACCAACACAAACAAAAAAACGTTAGAAAAACATGAAAAATTCATACAAAATCGCGCTGCTCGCCGCCCTCGGCTTGGCCAGCGTCACGGTTGCTCAAGCACAATTGCAAACTGGCGACTTGGTCCTGGGCTTCACCAGCCAAGGGGCCGGTGTGACCCAAGATTATGTGGTTGATCTCGGTTCCCTTCCTGCTTTTGGCTCTGCCAACGTCACCCTTAACCCCCTTAGCACGACCCTCTTGGGTTCCACCTTTGGGGCCAACTTGGCCAATGGGGCTGTGAACGTTGGCATCGTTGGCGGCAATAGTAGCGGCAGTTATATTTACGACTCCGTGCTGGACGGTGGAACCGGCACACCCACGGTTGCCGGATCCTCAGCCCCGGCAACGCCACCTTCAAAATCCGGAATCGCAAGTGCGGCTGGCACTTTGGGAGCCGTGGCTGGAGGGGTGAACGCTTTTGCTGGTAACAGTGATTTCACGGGCAACATCGCCCAAAGTCCAGCCGCAGTTGGTACGGCCGCCAACAGCTTTTCATCCTACATCTACGACAATCCCTTGACCCAAATTGGGGCTGGGGCAGGTTCCATTGTTTTGGACATTTACAAGGATGCGGCCTCTGGGAAGACCGGCACCACTGGTTGGGCCTATGAGGGTAATGTCACGATCAACCTGAGCACGGGTGCGGATACTTTTGACGCTGTTTCCGTGCCGGAACCCACCACCTACGGCCTGCTCGCGGGTGCCGGTCTTTTGGCCGTGTCCCTGCGCAACAAACTCAGCCGCAAAAACGCATAATTCTGTTTCCCCCCAACATCAACAACAACCAACTTAATATAGAACCATGAAAAAATTGTCCCTGTTCACCACCGCCCTGATTGCCTTGGGGATTGTTTCCCAGGCCAGCGCCTCCAGCACCGCCACCATCGGCAGCACCACCTACACCGTGGTTTACATCACCGGTTCGACCGCGTTCCGCGCCAATGTGTTCACCGCCGTGGAAAACAATGTGTTCGATAGCAACAGCTACACCACGCAACCGGCGTCGGGCCTTTCGGGCTCCTCCAGCAAATATAATATCTATGGCAACATCGGTGGTGTGCCTTACCTCCTGAGCTTCGACTTCACCGGCTCCGAAGCCGGCTTGGCCGCGCTCCAAGACGTGGCTGTTTCCAATCCGAACACGGCTCCCACCCTTTCCGGCTACAGCAGCGGCACGGTCAATCTGCCCGGCACGCCCTTGCCCACCGCCTTTGTGAATCCCTTAGGTGGTGCCGCCGTCACGGCGCAGCCTGATCTGGCTTTTGCGGACACCTCGAGAGCGGTCTCGTTGACCGCTGCGAATGTCGTTTTGAAGGACTACGGCATTGTGGCCGTCATTCCGTTCACTTGGGCCAAGGGCGTCTTCACCACCCCGGACAGTTCTTGGAACGACTTGGTTAACATCACCGATCCCCAGGCGAACTTGCTGCTGTCTACCGAACAAACTGCCAGCTTCTTCACCGGGAATGTCAATGATCAAGATGATGTTTATCTCATCGGCCGCAACAAAGGTTCCGGCACGCGCGTGAACACCATGCTGGACACCCTCCATGGCGTCAACAACGGTGTTGTCCAATATGTGCCCGGGAACACGACCTATTCCGGTGGCGCTTTGACTGTTGGTACGGTTGAAAGCCTCGCCACAGCCGGTTTGGTTGAAGTCGACAACGATGGTTTCGACAGCGGTGGTGGTGTGGCCAATACGCTGTTGTTTCCTGTTGATGGAGCGCTTGATCAATACAGTTCCCAGATTATCACCGTCGGGTACCTCGGGTTTGCCGACTTTAATGGAACCGATTATGGCCATGGGGTCATTCCTTTGACACTGAATGGTGTGGAAGAGAGCGACGGAGCAATCCAGAACGGCACTTATTCGTTCTGGGGCCATGAACATCTGTACGGCACGGTCGGTCAAGCCAGCACCAGCCCGGGCGGCAAAATTGCCCAATTGCTGGCTGGGACTACCGTAAATGAGTCCTTGGGCACGGCCTTTCATTCTACGGGTGCGCTTGAATCCTCCTTTGGCCTCACCGGCGGCGGTCGCGAGCTGAATCCGTTGGCTGCCACTGCGGTCTCCGGCACTGCCAGCGCCGCCCTTGACGCGGCCACGGTGCATGCCGACAAAGCCGGCGACGCCGGCTATGCTTCCCAGCAGAACTAATCTCAGTTAGGATTAGTGGATTCTTCAGACCGGCGTGGATGTTTCATTCACGCCGGTTTTTTTTATTGCCAGAAGAAAGAGGTCAGAAGTCGGAAAGTCGCGGAGCGACCCCGTGATGGTAGCCGTGGGCTTCAACCCACGGAAGAAGGAATCGAGCGAGGATGCATTCGCGTCGCGGAGCGACGCCTGACCGATCCGTTCGCTTCTCGACCAAGACCATCCGGCTGCTGGCGACGGAAACCTGGCCGGCACCACCCGCCGTTGGCAAGGAAAAATGGCGTGGTAATTCTTGAAACCATCCTTCATATGTGCCATCATCGCACCGTATGAGAAACGGGTTGAAAGTTTCCCTGCTGTGCAATCTGGCCCTGGCCGGGGGCCTGATTTTTGTGCTGGTGGCGGGGCACCGGACGGTTCCGGTCGGCTCGGCGCCGGTCGTTGCGGAATCCCGGCCCCCGGTGATCGAAGCAGCGACGCCCCCGATTTCCTCACGACCGGAGCCGGCACCTTTCCGCTGGAGCCAGTTGGATTCCACCAATTACCACCAGTATGTAAAAAATCTCCGGGGCATTGGCTGTCCGGAACCGACGTTGCGGGCAATTGTGACGGCGGATGTGCATGCGGTCCTGTGGAAACGAGCCTTGGCGTTGGAACAACAATTGGCGGCTTTGGCGGAAGCAAGGCGGTCAGGCCGGCCGGACGCTGGGAATAACGAGCCGGCGCTGCGGTCCGAAATGGCGGCGCTGCCGGAAGAAGAGGCGGCGGAAATCGCGCGGTTGCTGGGTTTGTCCTCGTCCACGAACTCCGTGGCCTCGGCTCCGTTGGCCCCTGTCCGACCGGGGCGTCAGCCTCGATCCCAGGCAAATCGTCCCGTGGATATGCCGCTGGTGTTTCAGAATGTTGACCCGGTGGAGCTAGGGCTCAACGAGGAGCAGATGCAGGTGGTGAATAATTTGCGGGAAGATTTCACCCAACAGGTCGGGGGTGAGAATCAGGACCCCAACGATCCGGCCTATCTGGCGCGCTGGCAGCAAGCCCAGCCGGCGATGGACGACATGTTGCAGGGCATGTTGGGGGAACAGGTTTATACGAAGTTACAAATGTTGCAACTGACCGGGGGCACTCAGGCGGCCCAACCACCGCCGCAAAATTAATTCTGGTTGGCCCCGGGCTTGCGATTGTTGTACCTGGCCTTCAATTCTTTGACCATCTGGTCCGCCTCCGCTTGGTTATTCGTGGTGAAGACCTTGCTGTTCGCAATGTCCATGAGCAGCGGCTTAGCTTTGCGGCCGCCAAGTTCATAACTCAGTTCGAGCCACGCATACGCCTGCACCAGGTCATTGGTCAGTCCCCCCCGGCCATCTTCATACATGCAGCCAAGATTCGCCATGGCGTCAATATTCCCCAGTTCCGCCCCCCGGCGATACCATTTGGCTGCTTCCGTCCAATCCTTCCCTGTGCCCCGGCCATACTCATACAACACGCCCAAATTGTTCATGGCACCGGCGTAATCCTGTTCGGCAGCCAAGTGGAGCCAGCGGAAGGCCTCCGTATATTTTAATTGATTGGTTCGGCTCTGCTCCATAGAGAGCTGACCAAGGGCATTTTGCGCCTCGGCGAGGTTCTGCCCGGCGGCCTTTTGCCACCATTGGACGGCCTGGTCCAGATCTTGGGGCACGCCGCGACCCGTGGAGTAAATATAACCCAAGGCAAATTGCGCCACCGCGTTGCTCTGGCCGGCGGACAATTGATACCATTTCAAAGCTTCCGCCGGATTATTGGCCACGCCCAGCCCCCGGCCATAATAGTAGCCAAGCTGTCCTTGAGCCGGCGCGTAACCATGGTCCGCCGCCTGGCGCATTAAAACCACGGCTTTGGCATAGTCCTGCGGCACTCCGCGGCCCTTTTCGTAACACCGGGCCAAATCGTATTGCGCCGTTACGTCTCCTTGGTCCGCCGCCGCCTGGAGGGCCGGAACATCAATCATGGTGACGTTGACGGCATTGGTGTCCTGCGCCTGGACGCCAGAGGTCAGCCCCCAGATGGCCAGCAGTGCGGCGGCGAGCCGGAGGGCCTTGCGAAAAATCACATACGGAGTCGTTTTCATGGTCGGTGATTTTAGGGGGAGGGGGCAGCGGAGCAAGTTACGTTTTAATGACAATCCGCCTACGCCGGGCTTCGGCGCGACAAGTCCGCCTACGCCGAAGCTTCCGCCTACGTCCCGCAGGGCGGGACTTCGGCGGACAAGTCGGCGGACAGGAGCGGAAACGGGGGCTCAAACCACGAAATACGCGAACGGGGCGTTGAGAAAAAAGCGATAAGCGGTCCCGCAGTCAGGCGTTGCTTCGCGACGCAAATGCCTTTCCGTGGGCTGTAGCCACATGGTGACCATCAGGCGGTCGCTTCGCGACCAAGGCCGGACCCGGGTTCGGTTACAATCCTGTGACGCAGGGGGGACTTTTGGCCAGTTTCACGCCTTCCCCCAACGCAAATCTTGTAATCAAAGGGTTTTGGCCGGTTTTTGCCAATGTCCTTTCTGTTTAGGTTTATGGCCGAATACTGTTAGTTTATCCGGGACTTTCCCATTAGTATTTGCGACTTTATATGATGAAGTTCATTTTCAAGCGTCTGGGATTAAACGTGGCCCTGTTGGCGTTGGCCTGCCTGCCACAAATCACGAGCGCCCAAGTTTATTTCACCGACACCACCACCGGTGATGTGAACGCGGGTTTTCGTAAAACGGGTTCGCATCAGGAGTCGTATGAGATGGTGGTTTATCTGGGCAATATCACCAACATTCTGGCGGTTCCGGGCGGCACGACCATCAACATCACCAATTATTCGACGAAGCAACTCACGAACATGTGCCCGGATAATTTTGCAAACCTCCAGTGGTCGGTATTTTCCAGCTTTGAAGGCAACGCCGGGGGACTCAACCCCCCCTTGACGAATTCCTTTGGCAGTTTTCCTGCTGAGACTTGTTTTTACACTGTTCCACGAAGCAGCGTGAATGTTCAGACCACTCCGGTTGGGCGCTTTCCCTATAGCAGTGAGGGCAACGTTCAAGGCCTGATGCTGGGCGTCGGCGTCGGAGCCAACTCCACTTCCAGCGCATTGGGAGCCACCAACATCAATAATAACACCTTGGTCGTGCTGGAACCCATCAATTTCGACCCGAATTATTTGCTGACCACCTATATCGGCGACACGTATCAAGGCCTTGGCAGCGCTTGGGGTGATTTTGGGGGATTGGTCTTCGCTTTCACGGTGGAGAACACCACGCCCAGTCCGTTCACTTCAGCCACGGTTTCCGATTTCTACATGAATGTCCCGGCCGGTACTGGCAAAAAACAATTTATTGATCCGTTCACCGGCTCGACGACCGGCAACGCCGACTATCTGGGTTATTTTACGCTCAATCCCAATGGCAGCATGACCTTCACCCGGGCCGCCGCTGCGACGGCGCCGTCGGTGGGCACCGTTACGGCCACGCTGACCAATGGTTTTGCGCCGCTGACGGCGGTGTTCACCAACACCGCCACCGGTACCATCACCAACTGGGTGTGGAATTTTGGCAACGGCACGATCATCACCAACACCACCGGCGGGAATGTGACCAACACCTATGCCGCCAGCGGCAATTACACGGTCACCCTGACGGTGTATGGTCCGTTGGGTTCGAGCACCAGCACGCAAACCAGCTACATTGTGGCCTCACCGGCACCGAAGCTGGGCATTTTGCCTCTGAACGCCGGGAAGCTGACGCTCAGCGGCAGCAATGGTCCGGTGGGGGTGCAATACCGGGTGCTGATGGCGACCAATCTGACCCAGGCGCTGGCCACCTGGACGCCGGTGCTGACGAACACGATTTCGAGCAGCGGCATTTACGGGTACACGAATAGTTGGCCCACCAATAAGGCGGCGTTCTACAGGTTGGTTTCGCCATAGACAGGGGGTGGGGAAAAGGCTAAAAGCTAAAAAGCTGAAAGGTTGAAAGGCGGGCAAGAATCTAAATTATAAAATATAAATGCTGAATTAAAAAGGAACGCGGCCCTGCGGGACAAGGGCAGGACCGCGTTCCGGCTGGTCGCAACTAAAACAACACTAACACTAAAATACTTCGGCTTTTAAACCGGCGATGTTGCGCACGGTTTGCGCGATGAAGGACAGGACTTTCAGCGGGAGGTGCTCGCAGTCGCTGTGGGCCGGCGGGCGGGTGGCGGAATAGATTTGCACCACAGGAATGTTGGCGCCGCCGCGCCGCAGTTCCTTGAGGCGTTCGGCGTATTGCTTGATCTCGCTGTAGGTGGGTTCCTCGCCGTTGCAGGTGGCAAAGAGGCTTTGAATGACCACCGGCCGCTTGCGGGCCACGGTCAGAATGTTTTCCAGCGTCTTGTCCAGCGAGATTTTCGGGCGGTTGACTTTGTCCAGAAATTCCTGGGTGCCGCCGTCCAGTTTGACCCAGATTTCATCCGAGTTGGTGAACAACTCGAGGCCTTCCTGCACGACCGGCTGGTCGAGGCCGGAGCCGTTGGTGATGAGCACCATCTTAAAAAAGGGAAATCCGCCGAGCGCCCGGACGCCGAAGGCGGCCGAGACGACCTCAGCGAAGTTGGACGCCAGGGTCGGCTCGCCGTCGCCGCTGAGGGCCACATGACGCAATTGGAGCAATTCCGCGGGCAGATTGTGGTAGGCCGGCAGATCGCGCAGCCGTCCCTGCTGGAGGAAGGTGATCGTGCGGCGCAACTCCTCGGCCATCACCTCGACGTCCAGCGTCGCCGGGATGCCGGGCAACCGCCGGTCCACCTCGCAATAAACGCAGTCAAAGTTGCATTGCTTGTCCGGGTTGACATTGATGCCCAGGGACAGCCCGTGGGCCCGCGAGGACAGGACCAGATAGACGAAATGGTTGTGCAGGAAGTCGCGCGGGCGGCCAAAGGCGGTGGCACGCGGATGCAACAACGGCGTACGCCGTTTCGCTTCCACTTGCCTGGGCTCCCCCAACATAATTGGTTTTTCGTTTATCGCTTGCACAACTTTCAAGGATCACCGTAACGTAGGAGTACAATATGCTCTACACCGTGATTGGTAAAAAAAAGCCGGATTTTGTCCGTCCTTTTTGCCCGAAACGGCGGTTTGGCAGGGGCGGGCCGGCCGGAGATTGCAGATCTTGGCAAAGTAAAAACATCCTTTGCCAAAATGGCCGCCGGCCCTTGTGTCCATGCGCATCCACGCCTAAGCTGGAGGCATGAATGAAAATCGTTTTTTCCCAACGGCGGACGCGGTCGGCCTGATGCCCAAACAAGATCGCACCGCCTGGCTGAAGGGCGGGGAGGCGCAATGCACGGTGCCGGCCCGCAAACCGCTGGGCAAGGCCTGGCACCTGGTTTTGCTGGGGGCGCCCGGGGTGGGCAAGGGCACCCAGGCGGAGCTGCTGTCGGAACGGCTGGCGTGCTGCCATCTGTCCACCGGGGATGTGTTCCGGGCCGCCAAGTGTTTTGATGCGAATGACCAGTCGCCGGCCATCCAGGAGGCGCTGGCGTATATGAAGCGCGGCGCCTTGGTGCCGGATGAGACGGTGCTGGGGCTGATCCGGGAGCGGTTGCGCTGCCTGCATTGTTCCGGCGGCTTCTTGCTGGACGGTTTTCCCCGCACGGTGGCGCAGGCCGAGGCGCTGGAGGCGTTGCTGAAACGGGAAAACGTGCCGCTCACGGCGGTGTTCAATTACGAGCTGCCGCTGGAGAGCATCGTGGCCCGGATCTCCGGCCGCCGCGTGTGCGCGCAGTGCAAGGCGGTGTTTCACGTGGCCACCCGCCGGCCGCGGGTGGAGGGCGTGTGCGACCAGTGCGGCGGTACGCTGGTGCAGCGCGAGGATGACCGGCCGGAATCGGTGAAGGTGCGCATGAAGGCTTATGAGGACAGCACCCGGCCGTTGATCCAGTTTTATCAGCAGCGCGGCTTGCTCATCAACATTAACGCTGATGGGACGCCGGAGGAGATTTACAAGCGGACGCGGCTGCTGGCGCTGGGGCATTGAAGCGCCCCCCGCTTTGCGGGGGCCGCTTCAAGTTACGGACGGGGGGAGCGGGCACGGCGGACACACAACACAACTGACTTGGCTGGTGTTCCGCGTTAGTTTGGGCGGCGCGGCAGCACCGCCGTACCAAGATGTAGCGGGCCGCGAGGGCGCGTCCAGCGACGCCCGGGGCGGGCGCGCTCCCCAACCTCCGTCTTCAGCAGATGCGGGGCAGTTGCTCGCCGCCGGGCATGTCCAGGATGCGGCGGGCGCCGAGGACGCTTTTGATGTATACGTCCGTGGATGGTTCGGTGGTCACGCGGCCGATGGCGGCGGCGGTGGCGGCGCGGGCGCGCAGGAGGGCCAGGGCGCGGGGGGCGTCGGCGGCCGGCACAAACGCGGCGAACCGGCCTTCGCAGGCGACGGACAACGGGTCGAGCCCGAGAATTTCGCAGGCGGCATGCACGTCTTCCCGCACGGGAATGGCCGGCTCGTCCACTTGTACGGTCAGCTTCACCAGGCCGGCGATTTCGTTGAGGGCGCTGGTCAATCCGCCGCGCGTCAGGTCGCGCAGACAATGGATTTCCACCCCGGCAGCAAGCAGTTCGAGGACGGCTTCATGCACGGGGGCGGAGTCGCTTTCGATCCGGCTCTCAAATTCCAGGCCCGCCCGCACGGCCATGATGGCCATGCCGTGCCGGCCGACGTCGCCGCTGACCAGGATCACGTCCCCGGGCCGCACTTGCCGCGGCGCGATGGTTTGGGCGTGGCTGAGCACGCCCACGCCGGCGGTGTTGATGAAAATGCCGTCGCCTTTGCCGCGGTCCACGACCTTGGTGTCGCCGGTGATGATTTGGACGCCGCAGCGCCGGGCGGCGTCGCGCATGGAGCAGACCACCCGCCAGAGGGTGTCCATGGGCAGGCCCTCCTCCAGAATGAAGGCGCTGCTCAAGTAGAGCGGGCGCGCGCCGGCCATGGCGAGGTCGTTCACCGTGCCATGCACGGCCATGGAACCGATGTCGCCGCCGGGGAAGAACAGCGGCCGGACGACATACGAATCGGTGGTAAAGGCGATTTTGCGGCCGGGCAGCTCCACCACCGCCGCATCGTGCTGGGTGTCCAGCAGGGGGTTTTGAAAGGCGGCCAGGAACATGTTCCCGATGAGCTGGTGCATCAGCTTGCCGCCGCCGCCGTGCGCGAGCAGGACGTGCGGGTATTGGTTGAGGGGCACGGGGCAGGTGAGGTTGAAATTGAGGTCGTTCATGGGGTAGCCAGGGCCGGTCGGCGGCGGTAGCGATAATAGGCGGCGCAGGCGCCTTCGCTGGAAACCATCGTGGCGCCCAGCGGATGTTCCGGCGTGCAGGCCGCGCCAAACGCCGGACACTCGGGCGGTTTGAGGCGGCCCTGCAACACGAGTCCGCTCAGGCAGCCGGACGGCTCCGCGACGCGCCGGTCCGCGACGCCGAATTTTTTTCCGGCGTCGAAGGCGGCGTAGGCGGGGGCCAGCCCCAGGCCGCTGCGGGGGATTTCGCCGAGGCCGCGCCACTTGCGCGGCACCACTTCAAAGACCTGACGCATGAGCGCCTGCGCCGGCAGGTTGCCTTCGCGGCGGACGGCGCGGCGATATTGGTTCTCCACCTCCGCCCGGCCGGTCTCAAGCTGCTGCACGGTCATCAGGACGCCCTGCAAGATGTCCAGCGGCTCGAAGCCGGTGACGACAATCGGCACGTGATATTTCTCCGCCACGGGAAGATATTCCTCGTACCCCATCACGGCGCAGACGTGGCCGGCGGCCAGAAATCCCTGCACCCGGCGGTCGGGCGAGGACAGCAGGGCCTCCAAGGCCGGCGGCACGAGGACATGGGATACCAGCAGGGAGAAATTGGTCAGCCCTTTTTGCGCCGCCTGATGCACCGCGAGGGCGGTGGCGGGCGCGGTGGTTTCAAAGCCGACGCCGAAGAAAACCACCTCCCGGCCGGGGTTATGCTCCGCCAGCTTGACGGCGTCCAAGGGGGAGTAGACGATCCGCACATCGCCCCCGCCAGCCTTGACGGACAAGAGGTCGGTGGTGCTTCCGGGCACGCGAAGCATGTCGCCAAAGGAGGTGAAGATGACGCCGGGCCGGGCGGCGATGATCAGGGCCTGGTCAATGATTTCAAGCGGCGTGACGCACACCGGGCAGCCCGGCCCGTGGATGAGCGTCAGCCCGGCGGGGAGCAGTTCGTCCAGGCCGAACTTGACGATGGCGTGGGTCTGGCCGCCGCAGACTTCCATGAGGGTCCACGGGCGCGTGGCGACGCGGTGGATCTCCCGCGCCAATTGGTGGGCAAACGTGGCGTCGCGGTATTCGTCCAGGAATTTCACGGGGCGCCCTCCGCCAATTCGCCGAGTTCCTCCATTTCTTTGAGGTACTCAAAAATTTTCCGCGCCTCGTCCTCGTCCACCCGGCTGAGGGCGAAGCCGACGTGGACGATGACATAATCCCCGACGCTCGCCTCCGGCACATAGGCCAGGCTGGCGTCCTTAAGGATGCCGCCAAAATCAATTTTACCCATGCGTTCCAGCGGGTCTTCTCCGCGGATGCTGACGATTTTTCCCGGGATGGCCAGACACATAAGGTTTAGGTTGTTGGTGGTTGATGGGTTGCTGGGTCGCGCAGCGCGCCGACGATCTGGCCGAGGGCGATCCCGCCGTCGTTGGCCGGCACGCGTTGATGCCAATATGGCTGAAATTGGGCCGCGCGCAAGCCCGCAACCGTGCGCTCGGTCAGGTAACGATTTTGGAAACAGCCGCCGGACAGCGCGACGCGGTTGAAGCCGAAGTGCCGGGCGACGCGGACAATCCCCGCGGCAAGGGCGTTGTGGAATTTCGCGGAGATGAGCCCGGCGCAGACGCCGCCGTGCAGGTCGGCCAGCAGCGCGGCGATCGCCGGCGCCCAGTCCAGCACCAACGGTGGGGCGTCGTTTAACAGGGGGAGCGGGTAGGCGTCGTCCGTGGTGACGTCCGCCAGCGCAAATTCCAGGTCCATGGCGGCCTGGCCTTCAAAGTGCATTTTCTGCCGCAGGCCGGTCAGGGAGGCGACGGCGTCGAACAACCGGCCCGCACTCGAGGTGAGGGGCGCATGGAGGTTTTTCTTCAACATGGTTTGCAACACGGCGAGTTGCTTCTGGGTGAACGCCGCCACCGCCGGCAGGTCGGAGCGGGTGAAGGCGGCGTCGCCGAGCATTTCGTAAAGCAACCCCAGCGCGGCCCGGCGCGGTTCGCGCACGGCCTGGTCCCCGCCGGGCAGCCGGAACGGACGCAGATGCGCCACACGTTCAGACGAATCCAGCGTGACCGCAAAAAATTCCCCACCCCAGATGGTGCCATCCAGGCCCAGTCCCGTGCCGTCCCAGGCGACGCCGAGGGCCGGCGGGCCGATTTCATTTTCCGCCAGGCAGGACAGGACATGGGCGAGGTGGTGCTGCACGCCCACCCGGCGCACGTCCGGCATTTCCCCGGCGAATTGCGTGGAGAAATAATCCGGGTGCAGATCGGTGGCGACGGTCGCCGGCCGGGCGGCGAAGATCTGCTCGAAGTCGGCCACCACGCGGCGGAAGGCGCTCCGGGCCGGTTGGGCGTCCAGATCGCCGATGTGCTGGCTGAGGAACACTTCGCCGCCGACGGCCAGGGCGATGGTGTTTTTGAGGTGCGCGCCCACGGCCAAGACCGGCCGGGCCGGGGGCGGCCACAACCGGGAATTCAAGGTGATGGGCAGTGGCGCGCAGCCCCGCGCGCGGCGCAACATCAACTCCCGCCCGAGCATCACGCGGACAATGGAATCATCCGCATGGCGGACAATCGGGCGGTCATGAACCAGGAAGCAGTCCGCGATGCCGCCGAGGCGTTCGAGGGCTTCGTCTTCGTCAATGCAAATGGGTTCATCGCTCAAATTGCCGCTGGTGGCGACGACGGGAAAGCGGAAGTTAATCAACAGGAGATAGTGCAGCGGGTTGGAGGGGAGGAGGACGCCCAGATTGGGGTTGCCGGGGGCGACGCTGTCGGCCAGCGAACATTTGGCGGCGGGCCTTTCCGCGGGCCGGAGCCGGCGCAGGAGCACCAGGGGCGCGGCGGAAGAACGGAGCAACCGGGCTTCCAACGGGGACACCTCACAGACGGAGCGCACTTGGTCGAGCGTGGGAAACATCAGGGCCAGGGGCTTCTCCTCGCGGTGCTTGCGCGCGCGTAAACGGCGCACGGCGGCTTCATTGCAGGCGTCCACCAGCAGATGAAACCCGCCGACGCCTTTGACGGCGACGATCCGGCCCCGGCGAATGGCCTGGACGGCGGCGAGCAGCGCCTGGTGATTGGCAAAGAGCGCCTCGCCGGCCGGATTCCACAGTTCCAAGTGCGGGCCGCAGGCCGGACAGGCATTCGGCTGGGCGTGAAAACGCCGGTCCCGGGGATCATCGTATTCCGCCTGGCATTGCGGGCACATCGTGAATTGCTTCATCGAGGTGTGCGCGCGGTCATAGGGCAGCCATTCGATGATGCTGAAGCGCGGGCCGCAATGGGTGCAGTTGGTGAAGGGGTAAAGATAGCGGCGGCCGGCGGGATTCCAAAGATCGAAGAGGCAGTCAGGACAGGTGGCCAGGTCCGGCATGACCAGGGCGGTTGGGCGGCCGCCGGCCGCACTGGGCAGGATGGCAAACGGCGGGAGACCGGCGGGGTCCAGCCAGGCGGCTTCCAGACTTTGAATGAAGCTGCCCGGCGGTTTTTCGGCTTCCAGCCGGAGGAGAAAATCTTCCAGGGCGGCGCGCGGTCCTTCGGCCTCGATGAAAACGCCGGCGGGTGAATTGTTGACGCCGCCGGCCAGGCCGAGTTCCTGCGCGAGCCGGAAGGCAAACGGACGGAAGCCCACGCCCTGGACCGCGCCGCGCACCGCAAGTTTCAACCGGACCACCCGGCCGGCGCCCGCCGATCCGCCCGCGGGCACGGCGGAGGAAGACCGGAGGGAGACAGTCATGCGTACAAGATAAGCTTCCGGCCAACAACCGGCTCAACGCGGGTTGGCGACTGGCTCACAATTTTTGCCATCCGCAGGACAAAATTGTTCCGCCACGGCCTTGATCCGGCGGAGCGCCTCCGACAGGCCGGCGGCGGCGACGGGCGAAAGATCCTCGCCGAAATCGAAATTGACGGCGGGAATGGTCAGCCACCAAGCGGCGGGGGCGTGGCCGAAGACATCGCGGGCGAGCGCGAGGAGGATGCCGGGATCGGCGGCGTGCGCGAGGAGCTGCGAAGAGTGGCCCGGGGAGAGCTCGCGCCATTGCACCCCGCCGGCCGCCGGCCGCACCGCGGCGTCCACAAAAATGACGGTGTGGGCCTGGGAAACCGGGGCGGAGTGCTCGGGCGAAAGCTGCTGGCAGATGAGAGTGCGCACCCGCGGCAGCCGGAGGGTGCCGACCGCTTCGGCCGTGCGCGGCCCGACGCCGTCGTCGCCGCGCAACGTGTTGCCGTAACCGATGACGAGCAGAGTGCCGCCGGCGTTTGGTTGGGAATGTTCTTTCATAGTGGTGAATTGAACCGCGTTTTCGCCAGGCGGAAACCGCTCATGGGGATGAAATGCGGGTGGCCTGACTGGTCACGCATTGCCAGCGACCGTCGCGTTTCACAAACACATCGGTCATTCGTTGCGGTCCGCTGATGTCGCTGCCATTAAAGGCACCAGTCCAAGTGATGCGCTGCGCCACCACGGCGGTGTTTTCATACAGCCGGACCTGCTGCTCGCTCAGGACAAAGGAGGTGATGGCCAAAGCCCCGGATTTGAGGGTGTCCAGTTCCCGGCTTTTGGTCCAAAGCTGGCCGGCGGGATCGGTGAACATATATTCCCCGGCCTGGATTTGATCTATTTTCGCCGTGTCCCGCTGCTGCACGGCCCCGGCCCACGCCTGTTCCAAGGCCAGCAGTTCCTGTTCTGCGGAACGCGGTTCGCCCGACCAGGCCGCCGATGGCGGATTCGTCTGGCCGAAAGACCAACTCGCCACCAAGGCAACCGCCAGAAGGAGCAGGACTTGTTTCATATTCGTGCTTTCCCGGATCACCAATAAGAGCGGGGAAACGGCGCGCCGGCCGTTTCCCCGCCGCGACATCGCCGGCGGGGAGGAAACAATCACCCGCGGGCAATTTCTTGGACCACCGTACCGTCGGGCGCCAAGAGCCGGACGAGGAGGGGCATCTGGCCGACGGCATGGGTCGAGCAGCTCAGGCAGGGGTCGTAACACCGGATGCCGTGCTCAATCCGGTTGAGCAAGGGTTCGGTGATTTCGCCGCCCGTGAGATAATGCCGGGCAATTTGGGCGACCGTCTGGTTCATGGCGAGATTATTCTGGCCGGTGGCGACGATCAAATTGACTTTTTGCAGGAGGCCGTTGCGGTCCACCGTGTAATCGTGAAAGAGCGTGCCTCGCGGGGCTTCACTCACGCCCACGCCGCGCAGACAGTTGATGCCGGCCTCGGCGCGCAGGTTGTCGCTCAACAGCTCCGGGTCGGCGAGATAGCGTTCCACCCATTCGAGGGCGGAGAGGAGTTCAATGAGCCGGGCATAGTGATAATAGAAGGCGGAGTTCACCGCGCCATGGCCCAGGTCCTTGAAGACGGCCAATTCGGCGTCCCCTCTGGGCACGCCCATCCGTTCGCAGATATTCAAGCGGGCGAGCGGGCCGACGCGGTACATTCCCCCGCGAAAGCCGAGGGGGAGGTAGCAGGGCGATTTGAGATAGGACGCGGTCTGGACGGACTCGCCGATGTAATCGGCGTATTTTTGCGGGTCCAACTGGTCCGCCACAATGGCGCCGTCGCTGCCGGTAAAACGCAGCTTGCCGCCGTGATGCTCCCACGAGCCGTCCGGCGTCACCAGTCCCATGAACAGGGAGGGGAAATTGCCGAACACGCGCACCTCGTCTTGATGGGTCTCCAGGACTTTTTTGAACAAATCCAAGGCGATTTGCGCCGTGCCAAAGGCCTCCGGCAGCCAGGCGCGAATTTTGGACCGGCCCGCCTCGGTAAGGCCCCAACGCACGCCGCCGGGGACGGCCCAGGCGGGGTGAATTTTCCGGCCGCCAAGCACCTCGATGATTTCCTGGCCGAACTGGCGAAGGCGGATGCCGGCCCGGGCCAAATCGGTGTTGGCCTGGATCAGGCCAAACACATTGCGTTGGGCCGGCGGGGTGTCCCAGCCCAACAGGAAATCCGGGGCGCTCAGGTGGAAAAAGCTCAAGGCGTGGCTTTGGATGAACTGGCCCAGATTCATCACGCGGCGCAATTTGTCGGCGGCGGCCGGGATGTCCACGGCCATGAGCGCATCGCCCGCGCGGGCGGAGGCGAGTTGATGGCTGACGGGGCAGATGCCGCAGATGCGCTGCGTGATGCCGGGCATCTCGGTGAACGGGCGGCCCTCGCAAAATTTTTCAAACCCGCGAAATTCCACCACATGAAACTCGGCGTCGGTCACGTTCCCGTCGTCGTCCAGGTGGATGCTGATTTTGGCGTGGCCCTCGATGCGGGTCACCGGATCAATGACAATGCGTTTAGACATGGTTCATCCAAATTTGAGATTGGCGCCTTCCAGCCGGGGTGTTTCGCCGTTCAACACCTGCACCATGAGCGCCTTGATGCGTTCCGCGGGCGGCGGGCAGCCCGGCAGAAAAAATTCCACCTGCACGGCTTCATGCACCGGCTGCACATATTTGAGCAGCGGGGGCACCAGGCCGTCGGCCTTGGGCATCCGGGGATTGTTCCGCGCGCATTCAATGTACGCGCGCTGGAGGACGTTTTCGGTGTTGCCGGAGCCGAGCTGGTTGCGGATGGCCGGCACATTGCCGGTGACGGCGCAGTCGCCGAAGGCCACGAGCACCTTGGTCCGGGCGCGGATTTTATGCAAGAGCTCGAGGTTGTCCACGTTGCAAACGGCCCCCTCGATGAGGCAGATATCCACGCCGCCGGGGTATTCCTTGATGTCCATGACGGGGCTATAAACCAGGTCAATTTTCCCGGCCAGCTCGATGAGAAATTCGTCCAGGTCCAGGAACGACATATGGCAGCCGGCGCAGCCGCCCAACCAGACTGTGGCAACACGCAATTTCATAATTCTAGTTCGGCGCGGCGGAAAGCGCCGCCGGGATGGGGGTTACGGGAGCCATTGTTTTTTCTCCCGGGCATTGACGATAAATTCGAGCTTGTCGCAGTTGTGGGCCATTTCGGCGACGGTCGAGCCTTTGTGGAACAAGGCGCCGGTGGGGCAGGACATGACGCACTTGCCGCAATCGGTGCAGCTTTCGGAATCGCCCCAGGGCTGGTTGAGATCGGAGATGATGGTGGAACGGGCACCGCGTCCGGCCACATTTTTGGTGCCGGCGCCTTCAATGTGCCAGCACACCCGCACACACCGGCCGCACAGGACACAACGATTGTGGTCCATGCCGAACAGGCGGTGGGTGATGTCCACGCCCCATTTGGGGAAAACATAATCATAGCGGACATGGTCCACGCCCAGGGTGTAGGCGAGGGTTTGGAGCTCGCAATGGCCGTTGGCCACGCATACGGCGCAGGTGTGGTTGCGCTCGGCCAGCAGGAGTTCGATGGTCATGCGCCGGAATTGGCGCAGGCGTTCGGTGTTGGTTTGCACCTCCATGTTTTCGCTGATGACGGTGGTGCAGGCGGGCAGGAGCTTGGGAGTGCCGGCAACTTCCACCAGGCACAACCGGCAGGCACCGAGGTCGTAAACGCCTTCGAGATGACATAGCGTCGGGATTTTCACGCCGGCATCGGTCGCGGCCTCCAGAATGGTCGCGCCTTCCAGGGCGCTGACTTGCTTGCCATCAATGGTGAGAGTTTTGGCGGCCATAATAAATCAGGGGGCGGTTGCCGGGGGGCGCGGGCCAAATTCATCCACTTGCAACAAGGCCTCGTATTCGTTGCGGAAGAAGCGGAGCGTGCTCAAGGTGGGATTGGGCGCGGTCTGGCCGAGGCCGCACAGGCTGGTGAATTTCACGAGGTGGCACAATTCCTCGAGCTTGGCCAGATCGCGCGCGGTGGCCTGGCAGCGGAGGATTTTTTCCAGCAGATGGAGCATTTGCACCGTGCCGGCCCGGCAGGGGACGCATTTGCCGCAGGATTCGTCCACGCAGAACTCCATGAAATAGCGGGCGACATCGACCATCTTGGTGGAATCGTCCATGACGATCATGCCGCCGGAGCCCATGATGGAACCGAGCTTGCCGAGGGATTCATAGTCCACCGGGGTGTCCAGATGCTGGGCGGGGATGCAGCCGCCGGAGGGGCCGCCGGTCTGGACGGCCTTGATCTGGCGGCCGTCGGGCGCGCCGCCGCCCATCTCCTCGACGATCTGGCGCAAGGGGGTGCCCATGGGCACTTCGATGAGGCCGGTGTTATTGATTTTTCCGGCCAGGGCAAAGACCTTGGTGCCCTTGCTTTTTTCGGTGCCGATGCCGGCAAACCAAGCGGCGCCTTTGCGAATGATCGGCGGGACGTTGGCGAAGGTTTCGACATTGTTGATCAGGGTGGGGCAGCCCCAGAGGCCGCTTTCCGCCGGGAAGGGCGGCCGGGGCCGAGGAGTGCCGCGCTTGCCCTCCACGGAGGCCATCAAGGCGGTTTCCTCGCCGCAGACAAAGGCGCCCGCGCCGATGCGGATGTCCAGATTGAAATTGAAGGGCGATTCAAAGATGCCGCTGCCCAGCAGGCCGAGCTGCTTGGCCTGTTTGATGGCGATTTGCAGGCGCTTGATGGCCAGCGGATATTCCGCCCGCACGTAGATGAAGCCTTGCGTCGCGCCCACAGCGTAGGCGGCAACCGCCATGCCTTCCAGGACGCTGTGCGGGTCGCTCTCCAAGACACTGCGGTCCATGAAGGCGCCGGGGTCGCCCTCGTCGGCGTTGCAGATGACATATTTCTGGGCGCTTTGGGTCTTGGCGACCGTGCCCCATTTGATGCCGGTGGGGAAACCGGCGCCGCCGCGCCCGCGCAAACCGCTTTGGACCATCGTCTCCACCACCTCCTTGGGGGTCATTTCCCGCAGGACGTTGTAGAGGGCCTGATAGCCGTCCACCCCGATGTAGGCCTCAATGCGTTCGGGGTCAATGTCGCCGCTGTTGGCCAGCACGATGGACATCTGTTTTTTGAAGAACGGGTGGTCGGGGTCGCCGCGTTTGACCTCCGCCCGGCCGTTTTTCAGGGTGCTGATCAGCGCCAGGGCGTCTTCCGGCGTCACTTTTTCGTAGAGCGCGTTCTGGGTGTCAATGCTCACCAACGGCCCTTCGCAACATAGCTTCATGCAGCCCACGCCCCGCACCTCCACCTCGTCGGTCAACCCGGCATCGCGGACGGCCTGGTCTAAATTTTGTTCGACGGCTTCGGCATTGGAGGACATGCATCCGGCGGCCAGGCAGCAGCGGATGATGGTTTTTTTGCGGGCGGACCGCTCTTTTTCCGCGATTGCGATCAGATCGTCATTGTCCATTGGAAAGCCATCCTTTCACATGCTCGAGCGTGGCGGCGGGGGTCTGGCGCGGGGTGACCGCGCCGTCAAAGATGACCGCCGGTGCGATGCCACAGGCGCCGATGCAGCGCGCCGTCAGCAGGGAAAGCTGGTTGTCCGGCGTGGTTTCACCGGCCTTGATTTTGGCGGCGGCCTCGACCGCGGCGAGAACCTGGTCGGCGCCCTTGACATAGCAGGCGGTACCGAGGCAGACCACGCAAGTGTGTTTGCCCTGCGGTTTGAGGGTGAAGAAGTGGTAAAAGGTGGCGACCCCGTAAACCCGGCTGGCCGGGAGTTTCAGCTTGTAAGCCACAAAGAGGAGCAAATCATCCTCCAGGAAGCCGAACAGTTCCTGCGCCTTGTGGAGAATTTCAATGAGCGCATCATGCCGGAACTGATGCTTCTTCATGTGGACCTCCAGAATCTTGAAGCGTTTGTCCCCGCTGGCGTGCTGCCACACGCGCGCGGCGTTCTTTTCCCTGGCTAAGGTCGGGACCATAGATTCAATGTAATAATTCTTTGCCGAGTCTTCAGGTAAACACCTAATGCCAAACCAGCGCTGGATCAACACATATATTGCCTTTAATTGCACATTTTTTGCACAATTATTCGCCAAACCCATGTTTTGCGGGAGTATTTGCGGATTGGCGGCGCGTGGTGCGGCGGGTGCCGGCGCCCGTTCCACCGCAGCCGGCCTCAGGGAGCCGGATTCCCGGCGGGCGGCTCCGTGAACCGCAACCGCCCCCTGCGCGAGTAACGATGAAACGGTTTCCGGGCGTGGCTTGGCCGGGGATAAGCTGCGGTTCGCGGACCCGCGCTCCGGGCGGGGGGGCCGCGGAGTTATCAAGAAAGGCGTAGGGTTTGACAAAAAATGGGAAGCTGGTTTGGGGGGGATGTATCAGATTAACTTGCGATTTTTGTTATATTAATAAAAAATTTATGAGCAAAACTAAATTAACCACCCTCGGTTTGATGGCGGCCGTTTATGCGGGCACGACCAACGGATTGCACGCCGGCGACGCCGATTTGAAAATTCCAGATCTGGGCCAGGTCCACTTCGAAGGCCTGGGCGGCATCAGCGGCATCACCCTAATGTATCTGGGCATTGTCATTTGCGCCCTCGGGGCGGTCTTCGGCTTGGCGGCCTATTGGCGGACAAAAAACCTGCCCGTCCATGAGTCCATGGCCCGGGTCTCGCAGACCATCTGGGAAACCTGCAAGACGTATCTGTTCCAGCAGGGGAAATTTTTGGCGATCCTGTGGGTGCTGATCGCCGGCTGCATTCTGTTTTACTTCAAAGTGCTGGAGCATAAGGCCCTGAGTGACATCGCGGTCATTCTGGCGGCCTCGGTGCTGGGCATTCTGGGCAGTTATGGCGTGGCCTGGTTCGGCATCCGGATCAACACGACGGCCAACAGCCGCACGGCCTTTTCGGCCTTGAAGGGCAACCCGTTCAACACGCTGTCCATCCCGTTGCAATCGGGCATGAGCGTGGGGCTGCTGCTGGTGTGCGTGGAACTGTTCTTCATGATCAGCATCCTGGTGTTTCTCCCCAGCGATCTGATCGGTCCCTGTTTCATCGGCTTTGCCATCGGTGAATCGCTTGGCGCGGCGGCCTTGCGCATCTGCGGCGGCATCTTTACGAAGATTGCGGACATCGGGAGCGACCTGATGAAAATCGTGTTCAAGCTGCCGGAAGACGATCCGAAGAATCCCGGGGTGATCGCGGATTGCACCGGCGACAACGCGGGCGACTCCGTGGGACCGACGGCGGATGGTTTTGAAACCTACGGGGTGACGGGCGTGGCGCTGATCGCGTTTCTGGCGCTGGCCCTGGCGAACAACCAACAGGTGTGCGCCACGTTGATCATCTGGATTTTTGTGATGCGCGCGCTGATGATTGTGACGTCGCTGGCCTCCTATTTCATCAATGACGTGATTTGCCGGTCCCTGTACGCCAACAAAAAGAATTTTGATTTTGAAGCCCCGCTGACCCATCTGGTGTGGATCACCTCCATTGTTTCGATCGGGATCACGTTCCTGGCGAGCTGGTTCCTGCTGGGCAAACAAACCGGGTTGCATTCGGATCTCAAGTTGCATCCGGATTTGTGGTGGGTGCTGTCGGCGATCATCTCCTGCGGCACGGCGGCGGGGGCCTTGATCCCGGAATTCTCAAAAATTTTCACCAGCACCAATTCGCAGCATGTGAAGGAAATCACGTACTGCTCAAAGCACGGCGGCGCGTCGCTGAACATCCTGTCCGGCTTTGTGGCGGGCAACTTCTCGGCGTTCTGGACCGGGCTGGTGATTCTGGGGCTGATGCTGGCGGGCTGCGTATTTGCCACCTACCAGGGTTCGCCGGTGGCGGCGCTGATCCCCGACTCGATCAAGTTCGCCGCCCCGATCTTTGCGTTCGGCCTGGTGGCCTTCGGCTTTCTGGGCATGGGGCCGGTGACGATTGCGGTGGACAGCTATGGGCCGGTCACGGACAACGCCCAGTCGGTTTATGAATTGAGCCAGATTGAGGGCCGCAAGAACATCGCCGCCGAGATCAAACGGGATTTCGGGTTTGAGCCCGATTTCGAAAACGCCAAATATCAGTTGGAAAAGGGCGATGGCGTGGGCAACACGTTCAAGGCCACGGCCAAGCCGGTGTTGATCGGCACGGCGGTGGTGGGCGCCACCACAATGGTGTTCGGGATCATCATCATGCTGAATACCATCGGCCTGAAGGCCGATCCGACCTTCAGCATCGTTTCCCGACTGAGTTTGGTGATGCCGGAAATCATCCTGGGCCTGCTCATGGGCGGCGCGGTGATTTACTGGTTCACCGGGGCTTCCTGCCAGGCGGTGGTGACGGGCGCTTATCGCGCGGTGGTTTACATCAAGGAGCACATCAAGCTGGATTCCACCACCGCGTCGGAAAAAGACAGCAAGGAGGTCGTCCGCATCTGCACCGTTTACGCGCAGAAGGGCATGTGGAACATCTTCATTGTCATCTTCTGCATGGCGTTGTCGCTGGCGTTCTTTAATTCGTATTTCTTCATCGGCTACCTGGTGGGGATCGCCTTCTTCGGTTTGTTCCAGGCCATCTTCATGGCGAACGCGGGCGGCGCGTGGGACAACGCCAAGAAAATCGTCGAGGTGGATATGCGGCAAAAGGGCACGGATTTGCACGCCGCCACCGTGGTGGGCGACACCGTGGGCGATCCGTTCAAGGACACGTCCTCCGTGGCGTTGAACCCGGTGATCAAGTTCACCACGCTGTTCGGCTTGCTGGCGGTGGAAATCGCCGTGACGATGGAAAACCTGAAATTGAAGTACGGCATTGGCGTGGTGCTGTTCCTGATCGCGCTGTTCTTTGTCCACCGGTCGTTCTACGGCATGCGCATCCCGGATGCGGTCGAAGAGGCGGCCCCCACGGGCGGGGTCGTGAATGATGCCGGTGAAACGAAAACCGCCACCAGCGGCGACAAGCCGAACCGGAAGCAGGACTCGCTGGCGGTGCATTGACGCAGCGAATGGTTTCAGACGGCGCGGCCGCAGGGCATCCCCGGCCGCGCCGTTTATTTTATGGAGGGCAGAGATTCGTAAAGCCGGACCTTGGCCGGCGAACAGCGGCGGCGGATTGCCATCGCCAAGAGGTTGCCGCGTGATCCGGCCGGAGGCGACTTGCCAAAAGGAGGCGGAGGCAACTCGCGAAAAATTCAGCGGTGGGATTGGCCTTGTATTCCCACGGTTCTCCTTCTAACTTTCCCGGTCATTTCATTCATGGAAACCAACGTAGATGTGCGGCAAATGGAACAGGTTTTGTCACCCTGGGTCACCTTGGTGACCCGGCGGGTTCAATTTGCCGGGGGATCTCCCGCCCAGGAATTTCATTCTTTCAAACTGGCCGATTATGCGGCCATACTGGCGGTCACGACTGCGGGAAAAATTCCATTGGTGCGCCAGTACCGGCCGGCCTTGCAGCGCTGGTCGTTGGAACTTCCGTCCGGCTTGTTGGAGCCCGCCGAGGAGCCGGCCCGGGCGGCGGAGCGTGAACTGTGGGAAGAAACCGGTCTGCGGGCCGGTGCCCGCGTGACCCCGTTGGGCAGCCTGGCACCGGATTCCGGGCGGTTGGAAAACCGCCTGTGGGGTTTTTTTGCGGACGGCGCGGCCGCCCAGCCGTCCGCCGATTGGCGGCCGGAGCCGGAATTGGAGAACCTGCGGGTGTCCCGGCAGGAATTGAAACAGATGATTTTGGACGGGCGGTTTGCCCATGCGCTGCATGTGGCGGTGATTGGCCTGGCCCTGGCCCGGGGCTGTTTTTCCTTTGATGCACAAACGAACCAAACACTAACTTCATGAATTACGACGTGGTAATTATCGGCGGCTTGGGCCATGTGGGCCTGCCTTTGGGACTGGTCTGGGCGGATGCGGGCCTCACCGTGGGCGCTTACGACCTCGACCAGGCCAAAGGCCGGGAAATCAGCGCGGGCCGGATGCCGTTTCTGGAGCACGGGGCCGAGCCCATTCTGCAAAAGGTCTACGGCAAAAAATTCTTCTTGGTGGACAAGGTGGATGAAATTGCCAATGCCAAGGCCGTGCTGATCACCATCGGCACGCCGGTGGACGAATATCTGACCCCGCAATTAATGGTGATCACCCGGCTGGCGGACCAACTGGCGCCGCATCTGCGCTCCGGCCAGCACATTATTCTGCGCAGCACCGTTTTCCCCGGCACCACGCGGCGGCTGCAGGATTACTTTGCGGCCAAAGGCCTGAAACTTCATGTTTCCTTCTGCCCGGAACGCATTGTGCAGGGCCACGCCATCAAGGAATTGCGGGAGCTGCCGCACATCATCTCCAGCTATTCCGACGAAGGCCGCGCGTACTGCGCCGGGATCTTCCGCCTGTTGGGTTCGCAAATCGTGGAGGTGGGGGTGTCCGAGGCGGAATTGGCCAAGCTCTACACCAACACCTGGCGCTATATCACCTTCGCCGTGGCCAACCAGTTTTACATGATGACGGAAAAGTGCGGGGCGAGCGTCCGCGAGGTGCACCGGGCCATGACGGAGGGATACGAGCGCGGCCGCAACATTCCGCGTCCCGGCTTTGCGGCGGGGCCGTGCCTGCTGAAAGACACCATGCAACTCAGCGCCTTTTACACCAACAATTTCAACCTGGGCTATGCGGCCATGCAGGTCAACGAGGGGCTGCCGGCCTTTTGCATTGAACAACTCCGGGCCAATCATGATCTGAAAGGCATGAAGGTCGGCCTGCTGGGCATGGCCTTCAAGGCGGACGTGGATGACATCCGCGACTCGCTGTCCTTTAAAATCCGCAAACTGCTGGCCTTTCACGGCGCCGAAGTGCTCTGCACGGATGAACACATCTCCGCGCCCGACTTTTTCCCATTGGAACGGGTGTTGAACGAGGCCGCCTTGTTCGTGGTGGGGGTGCCCCATGAACGCTACCGCACCCTGAAATTCCCCGCCGGCAAACCGGTGTTCAACATTTGGAACATGGACTCCGTCCGGGCAGTATAAAAGCCAACGTGAAAACCATCAAAGACGGCAACTATTTTGTCACCGGCGGTTCGGGCTTCATTGGCGGCGCGCTGGTGCGGTGCCTGGTGGCCGAGGGCGCCCGGGTGCGGGTGCTGGACAACTATCTCCGCGGCACCCCCCGGCATCTGGCCCCGGTGCTGGACAAAATCGAACTGATCCAGGGCGACGTCCGCGACTTGGCGACGGTGGTGAAGGCCTCGCAAGGCTGCGACAGTTTCCTGCATCTGGCCTACCTCAACGGCACGGAATTCTTCTATAGCAAGCCGGAGCTGGTATTGGAAATCGCGGTCAAGGGGACGATGAACGCCATTGACGCCGCCCTCCAGAACGGCATCCGGGATTTTGTCTATTGCTCCAGTTCCGAGGTGTATCAAACCCCGCCGCAAATTCCCACTCCGGAAACCGTGCCCTTGATCGTGCCGGACGTGATGAACCCCCGCTATTCCTACGGCGGCGGCAAAATCATCGGCGAACTGTTGTGCCTGAATTACGGGCGCAAACATTTCGACCGCATGACCATTTTCCGTCCGCACAACGTGTACGGTCCGGACATGGGCGGCGAGCATGTGCTGCCCCAGTTCATTTTGCGCGCCAAGACGGTGGTGGCCGCCACCCCGGGCCGGGAAGTGCCCTTCGCCATCCAGGGGGCCGGCACCGAAACCCGGTCGTTCATCTACATTGATGATTTCACCGACGGACTGCTGCTGGTCTTGGAAAAAGGGCGGCACAACGAAATCTATCACATCGGCACCCAGGACGAGATTTCCATGCGGGACCTGGCCGTGCGGGTGGTGGAATTGTTCGGCCGCCAGCCGGTGCTCGAACATCTCCCCTTGCAGGCGGGCAGCACGGCGCGTCGTTGCCCGGACATCACCAAGTTGCGGGCGCTGGGCTTTGCCCCCAAAATCCCGCTGGCCGACGGCTTGAAGCGGACCTATGAGTGGTATAACGAACATGCGGACCTGTACGCCGCCCCGCGCCAGCTTTAAGTTATGTTTCGCACCCAATGCCTTTGTTGCGGCTCGACCGAACTCCGGGAGGTCATCAACCTGGGGATGCATCCCATGGCGGACACGTTCATCCCCCTGGACCGGCTGGCCGAACCGGACCATCTGTATTTGCTGGCCTGCGATTTCTGCGCGGCCTGTGGTCAAATTCAAAACCGCACCATAACTTCACCGGCGGAACGCTACTCCGGGGTGGATTATTCCTACACCTCCTCTCATTCCAAGACGTCGCGCGACCACTGGCAGGACTATGCCCGGCAGGTGGGCCGGCAGACTGGTCTGCGTCCGGGCGACGCCATTGTCGAAGCGGGTTCCAACGACGGTTATTTGAGCGCGTGTTTCGCGGAGCAAGGCTGCCGGGTGCTGGGCGTGGATGCCTCGCCCGCCATGGCCAGGTTGGCGGAACAACGCGGGGTGCCCACTCTGGCGGCCTTTTTTAACGACGACCTGCTTGCCACCATCCGCGCCCGGCTCCCGGCCGCGCCCAAGTTGATTGTCGCCAACAATGTCTTTAACCACGCGGATGATCCGCTCGGTTTCACCAAAACCATCAAAGTCCTCCTCGCGCCGGACGGGACCTTTGTGTTTGAACTGCCGTATTGGGCGGTGTCGGTGCGCGAACACAAGTTTGACATGATTTACCACGAGCATGTGAACTGGTTCACCGCCACCTACGCGCGCAATTTGGCGGCCCGGGCCGGGCTGAAGGTCGTGCATATTGAGGAAGTGGATTATCATGGTGGTTCGCTCCGGGTGTTTTTGCAGCATGACCAGCCCACCGCCCCGGGCATCGCCGGCGCGGCGGGTTTGGCGGAACGTCTGGAAGCGGAACAAAAAATGGGGCTCTTCAACCCCGACACTTATCAAGCCTATGCGCGGCGGGTCCGCGCCCGGCGCAACCGCTTTCTGGCCCAGGTGTACGCCTTGAAGAACCGGGGGGAGGCCATCGTGTGCATCGGCGCGGCCGCCAAGGGCAACACCTTCCTCAATTACTACAATCTGGACGCCTCCCTCATTGATTGTGTGACGGATGCCGCGCCCGCCAAGATCGGCAAGGCCACGCCGCGCACCCGCATCCCGATTGTGCCCGACGAGGCGTTGGCGCGTTACGACCGCGTCCACGCCATCATCACTTCGTGGAATTTGTCCGGCCCCTTGCAGGCCATCTTGTTGCAGATCAACCCGCGCATCCAGTTTTTAGACCCCTATCATTCCGATTATGATCCTTAAAAAAATCACGCCCGCCACCAGCGATGACCGGGGCAGCATCGCCGATATATTTTATCAGACGAGCATGCAACACGCCGCCATCGTCGAATCCAAACAGGCCGGGGTGGTGCGCGGCAACCATTACCACAAGCAGACCACCCAGTCGGTCTTCGTGATCAAAGGCCGGCTCCGCTACTGGTGGCAGCCGGTGGACCGCAGCCAGCCCCCGCAATCCGTCCTCGTTGAGGCGTCCGATCTGGTCACGTCCCCGCCGAACGAGATTCACACGATGGAAATGCTCGAACCCAACACGTTCATTGTGTTCAGCAGCGGTCCGCGCGGCGGCCAGGATTACGAGAGCGACACCTTTCGGGTGCCGTCCATCGTGCCGGCAAAGCATTGAGCCGGCGCCAGGCTCAATCCGCCGGGATGTTTTTCAAATCCCCCGGCCGGACCGGCCGGCCGTAATTTCAATTCCCCCCAAGGCTCCCTTTGTCATTGCGCCGGCGGTCAAACACGTTGAATGGCTGCGGGTGGAAGGCTCCGCTCCGGTTGAATGGGTTTGGTTCAGTCCGCGGCGGCCGCGCCCTCATTCCCACTCGATGGTCCCCGGCGGCTTGCTGGTGATGTCAAACACACACCGGTTCACGCCCTTCACCTCGTTGATGATGCGACCGGCCAGCTTCTCCAGCAGGTCGTACGGCAGCTTCACCCAGTCCGCCGTCATGCCGTCCTGCGATTCCACCGCCCGGATGGCGATCGTGTAATCATACGTCCGCTCGTCGCCCATCACGCCCACGCTGCGCACCGGCAGCAACACCGCAAAGCTCTGCCAGATCTTGTAATACAGCCCGCTCGACTTCATCTCCTCCACCACAATCGCATCCGCGTTGCGAAGAATTTCACAACGCCCCGGCGACACCTCGCCCAAAATCCGCACCGCCAGCCCCGGCCCCGGAAACGGCTGCCGCCACACGATCTCCTTCGGCAACCCCAGTTCCAGACCCAGTTGCCGCACCTCGTCCTTGAACAGGCACTTCAGCGGCTCCACCAGCGCAAACCCCAGCTTCTTTGGCAGGCCGCCCACGTTGTGATGGCTCTTGATTAGTGCCGCCGGATTGCCTGCGATCGGCACCGACTCAATCACGTCCGGATACAGCGTGCCCTGCGCCAGAAATTTCGCCCGACCCGCCCGCTTCGCCGCCGCCTGAAACACCTCGATGAACGTCCGGCCGATGATCTTGCGCTTGCGTTCGGGGTCCGTCACCCCCTTGAGCTGGCGGAGAAACAGCGCGCCCTTGTTTTCGTATTGCAGCCGCATCTTGAAATGGCGGCCGAACACCTCCTGCACCACCTCCGCCTCCCGCGCCCGCAACAGCCCGTTGTTCACAAAAATGCACGTCAACTGCGCCCCGATCGCCTTGTGCAGCAAGGCCGCCGCCACGCTCGAATCCACCCCGCCGCTCAACCCCAGGATCACCTGCTCCTTCCCCACCTGCGCGCGGATTTCCTCCACCGCCTGCTCCGCGTAATGCCGCATCGTCCAGGTCCGCCCGCAGCCGCACACCCCGTGGACAAAGTTCGTGATGATCTCCCGGCCGCGCGGCGTATGCACCACCTCCGGATGAAATTGCAGCCCAAAAAATTTCTTCGCCCGGTTCTCAATCGCCGCGAACTCCGAGTTTTCCGTCACCGCGACCGGCTTGAAATCCCGCGGCAGCCGGGTCAGCTTGTCGCCGTGCGAATTCCACACCTGCAGCGTCTCCGGCAGCTTCGCGAACAACGCGCAGGCCGGATCCTTCACCGTGAGCGCGCCCTTGCCGTACTCGCGCTTGAGGCCCTTCTCCACGTTGCCCCCCAGAAACTTCGCCAGCAATTGCACCCCGTAACATATCCCCAGCACCGGCACCCCCAGCGCGAAGATGGCCGGGTCCGGCAGCGGCGCCTTGGGCGCATACACGCTCGCCGGCCCGCCCGACAAGATCAGCCCCGCCGGCCGCAGCCGCGCGATCTCCGCCGCCGGCGTGTTATAGTGCAAAATCGTTGAATATACGCTGCACTCGCGAATCCGCCGCGCAATCACCTGCGTGTATTGTGACCCAAAATCCAAAATGACAATCTGTTCGTTCATGCCTCAAGAAAGGAACCTGAATTGTCCCGCTCCCCGCCCCCTTTTGCCAGCCCAAAATGTTCAAATTTCCATGTGTTCCGTGCGGTCAAATATTCCCCATTGATCCTCCGGGGCGTCCTCGGGTAATATCCCGCCATGCCCGACGACCCGGCCTGCCCATTCCTTTTCGCCCATCTGCGGGCGGAACTGGGTGCCCCCGGAGCGCCAACGGAAACTCACCGCCCGTCATAGAAAGGAACATTATGTCACATCCAGATTCTGCGCATCCCCACCAGCTTAACCGCCGTCAGGCGCTGCTGCTGTCCGCGGCCGCCCTCACGGGGGCCGCCCTCACCGGCACCGCCCGCGCGTCCGACAGCACCAAGACCGCGGTCCATCAGGAACCGGGGACCTGCTCCACCCCGCGCCCGGCGGTCGCGGCCACGCAATATGGCAAGGTGCGCGGTTTTGTGGACGGCGACGTCTTCACTTTCAAAGGCATACCATATGGCCGGAACACCGGCGGCGAGAACCGGTGGCTTCCCGCCAAATCGCCCAAGCCGTGGAGCGGCGAATATCCCGCGCTGATCTACGGGCCGAATTGCCCGCAGAACCTGCATGGCTGGGACCGCCCCCTCACCCAGCAGGGTCAGGGCGACGCCTTGTGGGGTTCGATCGAACAGTCGTTCATCCAGGATTGGGACGACGGCTACCAGGGCGAAGACATGCTCAAGTTGAATGTCTGGACCCCTGCCCTCACCGGTCGGCGGCCCGTGATGGTCTATTTTCATGGCGGTGGTTTCAGCTTCGGCTCGTCCTATGAGCTGCCCTCACACGAAGGCGCGCAAATGGCGCGGCATCATGATGTCGTCCAGGTCTCCGTCAATCATCGCCTTAATGTCCTCGGCTTCTTCGACCTGTCCGAGATCGGCGGACCGGCTTATGCCGATTCGGTGAATGTCGGCATGACCGATCTGGTCGCGGCCCTGCGCTGGGTGCGTGACAACATCGCCAATTTCGGCGGCGATCCCGACCGGGTGATGATCTACGGCCAGTCCGGCGGCGGCTCCAAGGTGACCACGCTCATGGGCATGCCGTCCGCGGCGGGGCTGTTCCATCGCGCGGCGGTGCAGTCCGGCGGCGGCGGCAATCCGCCCGACGCCGCGCAATCCCGGGCGCTGGCGAAACAAATCATGATCGAGCTGGGTTTGGGGCCGAACGACATCGGCGCCCTGCAGAAAATGGAGTGGGCCAAACTGAACACCGCCGCCGCCGCCGCCGCCGACAAGATCAACGGGCCCAGGCCGAAGAGTCTCGGCATGGGCGCGTCTTCGGGGACCACGCCGCGCGTCGGCATGGGACCGACCATGGATGGCCGGATCATCCCCGTGCGCTCGTTCTATGAGGCGGCCCCGGATATCTCCAAAAACGTGCCGCTGCTGATTGGCTCGGTGAGCGAAGAAGGCAACCGGATGTCCTCCTCGCCCACCGAGGCGGAATGGCACACCACGGTGGCGGAGGTTCTGGGGGATGAAAAGGCCTCCGCCCTCATTGCCGCCATGAAGCAGGCGCATCCGGAAAAGAGCATCCGCACGCTGTCCTACGGTGTGAGCGGTCTGCTCGTGCGCAACAACGTCACCCGCATGGCCAAACTAAAGTATGACCAGCACGCCGCCCCGGTCTTTGCCTACTACTTCACCTGGCAATCGCCCATGCTGGAGGATGCGGGGGCCTGGCACACGGCCGAGCTGGCGTTTTGCTTCGACAACACCAAACGCTGCGAACAAGGCACCGGGAACACGCCGGAGGCGCAGAAACTGGCCAAGAAGATGGCGGCCGCCTGGGCGAATTTCGCCCGCACCGGCAATCCCGGCCATTCCGGCCTCGCTTGGACGCCGTTTGAGCCCGTCCAGTGTCCAACGATGGTGTTCGACAACAAAACCCGCATGGTGGCCGACCCCGAAGGCACGGTCCGGAAGCTCCTGCTGACCTAGCGGTCCCGCCGCCGGCCGGCTTCCGGGATGATTGGGGCCGGGAGCCGCTTCCGGCCGCGCTGGCGGAAGCGTATGCCAGAGCGGCGGGCCGGTGCTGGTCAATGTGGGGCGTCGGCAATTGTGAACGTTTATCATACCACCACCTGCATCCATCCGGGTTTAACTGCTATTGCTCCCGGATGGACCCGAATCGTGCCCCGGCCGCCTGCGATTCCATCACCAGCGCCTTGAAGCCCCAGTCCCCGTTCGGCTCCAGCACCGCCTGATAATCCGTCGTCCGGCCGATGATCAGGTCGTTGGAGTCCAGCAGCCGCAGCTCAATCTTCACTCCGAACCGCTGGCGGCCGGCCAGGTTGTGGATCTTGCCGGTCACATACACCAGCGAGCTGCCCGGGGTCTTTTCCAGTGTCAGCGTCGAAATGCCAAAATCATTCGTCTCCACGTCATACGCCGGCGGCGCGGGCACCACGGCTGCGGGTGGCGCCGGATTGGTGGCCGGTCGCGGGGCGGCCGGCGGGGCCGTTGCCGCCCCGGGCGGCCCGGGTTTTACCGCCAAAAAATAACCCGCCGCCAGGGCGGCCAGCACCACCGCCACGGTCGGCCACCCCCACGGCCGCCGCCCGCCGCCGGTCGCGGGCATCGCCGGCCGCCCCGCCGCCAGCACCGTCGGCTGGCCGCAATGCGGGCACGATACCGTCTCGCCCGCGCCGGCGGCGGGGAATTCCAGCGGGCCGCCGCACGCGTGGCACTCGCCTTTGACATAACCGGAATTGGACATTTATGGCTTTAGGTGCGACAATATATGCGAAACCAATGACTGGCTTCGGGCATTTAGCCGGTGCAGTAAAGCTATGAATCAGGACGACAAATACAAGCAGGAACATTCCGCCCGCCTGGAGGATCACTTCCTCACCCGCCGCCAGTTTCTCCAGCGGGCGGGCATGGGTTTTGGCGCGCTGAGCCTCGCGGCGCTCTTCGGCCAGGACCTGTTCGGAACCAAGGCGCAGGCGATGGAGGCCGAGGCCACGCTGCTGCCCAAGCCGCCGCCCCTGCCGGCCAAGGCCAAACAGGTGGTCCACATCTTCGCGCAAGGCGCCCCCTCCCATGTGGACACCTGGGATCCCAAACCTTCGCTCGCCCAGTATGACGGTCAGGCCATCCCCGGCATGGACGGCGTGGCCATGGCGTCGCCCTTCAAGTTTTCGCCCCAGGGCAAATCCGGGCTGCCCATCAGCGAGGTGTTCCCGCGCCTTGGCGAGGTGGCGGACGACCTCTGTGTCATCCGCTCCATGTACACCGACATCCCGGCGCACGAAGTGGCCACCCTCATGATGAACACCGGCTCGCGCCTGGTCCGGCCCAGCCTTGGTTCCTGGGTGCTTTACGGCCTGGGCTCGGCCAATCAAAACATGCCCGGCTTCATCTCCCTGCGTCCGGGCGGCGCGCCCCCCGGCGGCACGGCCAACTGGCAGTCCGCCTTCCTCCCGGGCCTGTACCAGGGCGTGAGCATTGACACCAAGGTGGCCACCCTTGATCAATTGATCAAAAACATCCGCAACCCCTATACGCCCCTGGTGGAACAGCGCCGGCAGCTCGACCTCGTTCACAAGCTCAACGAACTCCACAGCCAGGATTTGCAGAAGGACGCGCAGCTCGAGTCCCGGTTGGAGGCGTTCGAGATGGCCTTCAAAATGCAGACCGAGGCGACCGACGCGTTCGACCTGAACAAGGAGCCGGAAGCGATGCGCACGCTGTACGGCCGGACCCCGCAGGGCAACCAGATGCTCATCACCCGGCGGCTCATCGAGCGCGGCGTGCGGTTCGTGCAGGTGTGGGCCGGCGGCTGGGATCATCACCAGGATCTTCAGTTGCGCCTGCCGCAGCGGGCCAAGGAAATTGACCAGCCCCTCACCGCGTTCATTCAAGACCTTAAACAGCGCGGGCTTTTCGACAGCACCCTCATCGTCTGGGGCGGGGAATTTGGCCGCAAACCCGTGCGGGATCGCAACGGCGGGGAAACCCCGGGACGCGATCACAACTCCAAGGCGTTTTCCACCGTCCTCGCCGGCGGCGGGGTGCGCGGCGGCGTGACCTACGGGGCCACGGATGAGTTCGGCGCCGCGGCCATCGACAACAAGGTGCATGTCCACGACCTGCACGCGACCATTCTGGCGCTGCTGGGCTTCGACCACAAACAACTCACCTACCGCTACAACGGCCGGGACTTCCGGCTCACTGAAACCAGCGGTGAGGTTGTGCAGCCCGTGATCGCATGAAGTGGGTGCATTCGATGGCCGGGGCAACGTGCGGTGCTGGTCAACCTGCGGGAGCGCGGCGTTCACACCGCGGCCATGTCCGAATGGGCGGGCGGGCGGGATCCGCTTTGGCCTCAGCCGTGGTGCGGACGCTGCCGCGGGCAGAAACCCGCGCTCCGTTCCCCGGGCGGATGGGCTTGCACGCTTCCCTGTCGGTCCTGAACCCGCTCCTGCTTCTGCTGTTCCTCGCGTTCCGCGCCTCCGCCGCCGAACCGACCACCGCGCAGCTCGATTTTTTCGAAAACAAAATCCGGCCCCTGCTGGCCGACAATTGCTACAAATGCCACAGCACCCAGGCCGAAAAGGTCAAGGGCGGCCTGCTGCTGGACAGCCGCGAGGGCCTGCTCAAGGGCGGCGACAGCGGCCCGCCCATCGTTCCCGGCAATCCCGATGCCAGCCTGCTCATCAAAGCCGTCCGTTATACCGACGCCGATTTGCAGATGCCCAAGGACAAAAAACTCCCGGACGACGCGATTGCCAACCTGGTCGCCTGGGTGAAAATGGGCGCGCCCGACCCGCGTTCCGCCGCCGCCGCCCTGCGGAAATGGGACGAGAGCCGCACCAATCACTGGGCCTGGCAACCGGTCAGGCGCCAGGCCGTCCCCGCCGTCAGCGACCCCGCCTGGTGTCAGACACCGGTGGACAATTTCATCCTCGCCAAACTGGATGACTACGGCCTGAAACCCAATCCGCCGGCGGACAAACGGACCCTGATCCGCCGCGCCACCTTTGATCTCCTCGGCCTGCCGCCCACGCCCGGGGAGGTTCGCGATTTTGTTGCGGACGACTCGCCGGACGCGTTCGCCAAGGTGGTGGACCGCCTCCTCGCCTCGCCGCATTACGGCGAACGCTGGGGCCGCCACTGGCTGGATGTGGCGCGGTACAGCGACACCACCGGTCAGCCCCGCCGCAACGTGGAGGATTCCAACTATCCGTTTGCGTGGGGCTACCGCGACTATGTCATCCGCAGTTTCAACGACAACAAACCCTACGATCTGTTCATCAAGGAACAGATCGCCGCCGACCTGCTGCCCGGCGCGGCGCGGAACCCGACCAACTTGACGGCGCTGGGCTTTCTCACCCTGGGCGACCATTACATGGGCATGCAGAACGACATCATCAACGACCGGATTGACGTGGTGATGAAAGGGTTTCAGGCCCTGACCGTGACCTGCGCGCGCTGCCACGATCACAAATTCGACCCCATTCCGCAAAAGGACTATTATTCGCTGCACGGCATCTTCGCGAGCTGCGTCGAGCCGAAGGTGGATCCGATTGTGGGCCCCCAGCCCAACACGCCGGAGTTTCGTGCTTACGCCCTGCAACGGGAAAAACTGAGCCAGCAGGAGATCTTCCTCACCACCAACCTGGCCGCCCTCCGCAAGCACAAGGGCACCAACGACCAAATGGCCATCAAACAGGAACAAAAGGAATTGCAGGAAATGGCGCATCAAGTGGCGGAACTGGAAATCACCAATCCCGCCGCCCCGCTGCGGGCGATGGTGCTGGAAGACCCGCCGCGCGGTCGTGATTCCCCGCTGTTCATCCGCGGCGAGGCGGGCAACCGGGGCGAACTGGTGCCCCGCCGGTTTCTGCAACTGCTATCCGGCCCCGTCCGCCCGGTCTGGACCAACGGCAGCGGCCGGCTGCAACTGGCCCTGTCCATCGCCAACAAGAACAACCCCCTCACCGCACGGGTGATGATCAACCGCATCTGGGAGCATCACTTCGGCGCGGGCTTTGTCCCCACGCCCGATGATTTTGGCACCATGTCCGATCCGCCCAGCCATCCGGAGCTGCTGGATTACCTGGCCATGAATTTCATGACCAACGGGTGGAATATTAAAAGCATCCACCGGCTGATCCTGCTTTCCAGCGTCTGGCAGGAAAGCAGCGCGAACAACCCGCGTTATGCGCTGGCGGACCCGGGCAACCGCCTGCTCTGGCGCGCCAACCTCCGCCGCCTGGAATACGAACCGCTGCGCGATTCCCTGCTGGCCATCGGCGGCCGGCTGGACACCAACCTCTACGGCCGGCCCGTGGATTTGCGGAAGCAGCCGGATTCCACCCGGCGGACCATCTACAACCTGGTGGACCGCGCGAACATTGACGACGTGCTGATCAATTTTGATTTTGCCACGCCGGACATGGTCACGGGCGTCCGTCACCAGACCACCGTGCCGCAGCAGGCGTTGTATTTGATGAACAGTCCCATCGTGATCGAACTGGCCAAACGCCTCGTGGCCCGGCCGGAGTTTGTGGACAGCGCCGACGACACCGGGCGGCTGGATTATCTCTACGAACGCATTTACCAGCGGCCGCCCGACCCGGAGGAGACGGCCTTGGGCCTCGAATTTGTGAATCAAACCCCGTTGCGCGACGACCCCGGCTTGGCGGCGGCCGGCAACAACGTCCCCAGCCCGGCCCGACCCGGCCAGGCGAACAAGCCCGGGGCCAACGGCAAAAAACGCGCCCCGCTGACCTCTTGGGAGGAGTACGCCCAGGCCCTCCTCCAGGCCAACGAGACGTCGTTTGTGAATTAACCCCGGACTTTCCCGGCATTGACTTTTCCGCCGTTTGGCCGGATGCTGGGACACCAGTTTTATGAAGGCCGGGCATTCATTTTTATCACGCTTCCGCAGGCTCGCCTGGTGGGCGCTTGGTCTGCTGCTGTTTTACCTCGTCACCGGTTTCCTGATTCTGCCGCCCATCCTCCGCCACGTGGCGGTCAGGCAGCTTGCCCAACAATTCGACCGCGAGGTTTCCATTGAAAAGATCCGCCTCAACCCGCTGGCGTTCTCGACCACCATCAGCGGCCTGCTCATCAAGGACAAGGACGGCCGGCCGTTCATTTCTTGGGACGAGGTTTATGTGCATTTCGATTGCACATCGGTCTTCGCCCAGACTTGGCGGTTCAAGGAAATCAGCACCCTCCGCCCGTTTGTCCGCGTACAGATGAACGCCGACCAGACGTTCAATTTTTCCGACCTCCTCACGAAGTTTTCCACCAACGCCGCGCCCGGAAAAAGCGGGCCCGCCAAACCGCTGCTCCTGCGGATTGACAAGCTGCACATCGGCGGCGCCACGGCCGCCTGCACGGACCTGACCACGCGGGAAGCGTTCCGGCGCACGCTCGGCCCGGTGGACATCACGCTGACCAACTTCCGCACGGACCCCGACAACAAAAACCCCTACGCCTTTACTGGCACGACGGACGCCGGCGAACAGATTTCCTGGAGCGGTTATTTTTACCTGTCGCCGTTGCGGTCGCAGGGCGAACTCAAGCTGGACAACTTCACCTTGAACAAATACGCGGCGCTCTATCAGGACCTGGTGCGGTTTGAAATCCGCGGCGGCACCATCGGGCTGGATGTGAACTACCGGTTGGACCTGGACCCCGGCCATCGCGTGGCCGCCGTGGATGACGCGGCGTTTGCGCTCCACGATTTCAAGCTGGGCGCGCCCGGCGACACCAACAACCTGGTGGAGCTGCCGGAACTGTCCGTCACCGGCGCCAGCGCAGATATGCAGGCCCGCACGGCCACGGTCGGGTCGGTCTCGCTGGCCGGGGCCAGGTTGGTTGTGAACCGCGCCCCGGATGCGTCCATCAACGTCGTGGAAATGGCCAAACCGGCGGCCACGGCCACCAATGCGCCGGGCGGCATCCTGTTTTTGCTCCGGTCGGTGACGAATGTCGTGAGCCTGCTGTTGCAAAGTACGAACCAGTGGAGCGGCCTGGTCCGCAGCGTGACCGTGACCAATGGCGCGCTGCATTGGGAGGATCATGTGAACACCCGGCCGGCCCGGCTGGACTTGAGCGACCTCGCGTTGGATGTCAGGAACATTTCCAACCTGCCCGGCACCAACCTCACGGCGGTGCTCGCCGTGCGCTGGAACACCAACGGTTCCCTCCGGACCGCGGTCACCGCCTCGTTCACCCCGCCCACCGCGGAGGTGCGGCTGGACCTGGAGCGGCTGGATCTCGGCTCGTTGGATCCGTATCTGGAGCCCAGGCTGAATCTGTATATCCTGGGCAGCAAGCTGGGCCTGCACGGGACCGTCAATTTGAGCACCCCGCCCGCCGGGCTGCCGTTGGTGGCGTTTCACGGCGACGCGGGCCTGGATGGTTTTCACACGGTGGACGGCGTGCTGGCCGAGGATCTGGTGAAATGGGATTCGCTGCGCTTCAATGGCATTGACGCGAACCTCAACCCGCCGTCCGTATCCATCCGGGAAATTGACGTGGACGGCGCCTATGCCCGGCTCGTCATTGAGACGAATCAGACCATCAACGTGCTCAACGCCCTGCGGCTGACCCCGGCCGGCGCGCCGGCGACCAACCAGACGGCCGCCGCCCCGGTTCCGGCGGAAACCAAGGCGCCGCTGCCGCCGTTGGCCGTCGGCGCAATTGTGTTTTCCAATACCACGGTCAGCTTCAGCGATCGCACGATCCGGCCGAA
>Ga0182012_10000578_pt1 | contig 40657 bp, 35 predicted proteins | sample 612S2SmetaG_FD_120486 | JGI IMG/M metagenome (GOLD analysis project Ga0182012, IMG submission 120486) | Permafrost microbial communities from Stordalen Mire, Sweden - 612S2S metaG | ecosystem: Environmental > Terrestrial > Soil > Wetlands > Permafrost | place: Sweden: Stordalen | collected...
GATTCCACGGAGTATCTGGATTGGGGAAAGACACGACCCGCGGCCTTCCCCAACCTCAAGCCGTCGACGAAGACCATTTCGCTGCGGCTACCCCAGCACTTGCTGGACGCGATCAAGGTGGCCGCGAATGCGAGGGACGTTCCGTATCAGTCGCTGATTAAGGTTTGGCTGCAGGAGAAGGTGCAGAGCCGGTAGGGTGCCCCAGGCGCAGGCAGGCACAGGCGGCACCGACGCCGACGGCCTCCGGCCCGCGTGGCTAGCCGCGTAGCTACGCCGCAGCCGCAAAGCCTGAATCGCCGCAGGATCAAGCGGTTACGGACCGTACCCACGAACAGGTGCAGATTATCGAATAGTGTTTTCGGCTGGCGTCGGCTGTCGCGGGCCGTCGTCGGGAAGTGCGTTAAATCCTTGCAAAACCAGGGTTTTGCGTCAGGAGGCCGAAGAAGCATAGCGCGCCGCGATCGCCGCCCAGAAGGCGCGCCAGACGTATCGCGATCTCGCGGAGGGTGGGTGCCGCACGCAGATCGGCACACTTGCTACAGTGCGCTACAGTTCGGCTTATGAAAATCCGTACCATCACTCAGCGAGAGCTTCGCAATCAATCCGCCGCAGTGCTCCGTGAAGTGGAGGCCGGACGAACGATCATCGTTAGCCGCAATGGCACGCCCGTCGGAGAACTGCGACCCATTACGCGGCGTCGCTTCGTGCCTCGCGCGGTCATCGCGGATGCTGCCGGAAATGCCGCCCGGATCGATGCCGCGCAATTCCGTGCAGATCTCGATGCCGTAGTTGATCCACGCGCTCATGACGGAGGCGAGTCGCGGTGTACTGGACACGTCGGTTCTGCTCGATCACGACCAGATCACAGCTGACCAACTTCCTGATGAATCTGCGATTACCGCGGTAACGCTGGCTGAACTCGCTGCGGGCCCACATGCAACCGAAAATAAGGACGAGCGCGCCCGACGTCAGGATCGTTTGCAGTGGGCGACAGCCGCCTGGGATCCGTTGCCTTTCGACGCGGAATCGGCACGTATGGACGGTAGGGTCTTTGCTGCCGCGCGGGCAGCCGGACAATCCAGCAGGGCACGCCTCGCAGACTTGCTCACAGCCTCGACGGCCGCGGCAAATGGTTTGCCGCTCTACACACGCAATCCCTCTGATTTCGCTGCTCTAAAGCGCATCGTCAAGGTCGTCTAGGTCTAGTTGCCTGCTCAGCGGGGTTTGCGGAAGGCGGCCCGGCTGACCTATAGAGTCCGCGCAGCGCGCCGCGATCGCCGCCCAGAAAGCGCTCAGACCTCAATGGGAATCTCGAGAGGGTTGAAGCATTGCCGACGTCACGTCTGTCCACTTCGGGTCGAGAGGCAACGGAGGGGCGCGTCGATATCGCCGACGTTCGCAGATCGGGCCAGGACTAGACATTGGACAACCTGAAATGCCCGGCACATTGCCGTCATTCACTCCTCGAGTCGATGCGTGCCTCTGCAGGCAAACATGGGCAATATGTCTAATCCCGCTCGTTGGTTCGGCTCAGTAGAATTGAACGTGAGAAAGGCGGTCTTTGTGTTAGCTTGCTTTCGAACACGTCGCAACTGGCCATCCATTCACGATAAAGAATCAGGGACGTTCTAATATCATGATGAACGACACTAAAGCATTGTTGGCAATCACTGCTCTGATGTCGGCACCGATGGTCGCGCATGCCGAGCTGGTCGAGTACACATATAGCGGCTTCGTATCTGGCGGAACGGACACTTTGGGACTGTTCACCGGCGTTCCCGGGACGGACCTGGCGGGGTACGAGTTCGTGGCCACGTTTGATCTGGATCTCAGAGATGGGTTTCGCGAGCACGAAAAACGTGAGTTCATCATTTACGGCGGCAGTGGCAATGGATATACCACGCCCGTTGTGAACAGCAGCATTACGATCAATGGCAGGACCGTTGCCATAGACGGCAGATACAGCGGTTACGACGTGACACAGGACTACATTATCGGCGCGGCCGGAGGCCTGAATACGCAAGCGGTCAGCGGGTTCGACAATCAATCTCAACTTCATGTCACTTTCTATAGCTCCAATTTGCCGTTCTCACTGTGGACGCCCGTTCCCTTGTATACGGCGACGGCCCCGGACCAGGTTGATGGTTTTTTCTTGCTTTTGACGGGTGGTCTCGAACACTCGCGTGTACAAGCGGGTGGAGCATTGATTCCCACTACATTGACGGTGGCGCGTGTCACTGGATTCGCGCCACTTGTGACGCCATATGTCATTGGCAAGCCAGGTTTGAATGGCTGGTATATCACTCGGGCCAGAGTTGCTTGGAACGTGAGCGGAGTTCCCGCCCCCACTGTAAGCGGCTGCGCTACGGCCTCAGCACCCAACACGGAAGGAAAAAAATATACGTGCTCGGCGACCAATGATCTTGGATCGGCAACGGATTCGGTCACCATGAAGGTGGACACGGTGAAGCCGACGGTGACGATCACATCGCCTGCCGATGGTGCGACGTACACACGGGGCAGTTTGGTAGCGGCTTCCTATGTGTGCGCCGACGAAATATCAGGTGTCGAAAGCTGTTCGGGACTAGTGGCGGACGGAACGGCAATTAAGACTTCGAAGGCGGGTACCTTTACGTTCAGAGTAAATTCAGTTAGCAACGCGGGCCTTGTCACGCACAAAGCAGTCAGTTACACCGTCAATTAGCGCCCAACAAGTACGCCTGGACCACCACACCGGGTGGATGTGTCGTCGTATCGTCGGTCGTGAGGAGTCCGTGGGTAAAAGAGGCGTCCGCTAGATGCCGATCATTGTCGGTTGTCGATGGGAGAAAGGACAACAGGGAGATCACGTCATGATGAAATGCATGGGCTTCAGAGGGATCATAGCTATCTCGGCGCTGGCGCTCGCGGATGGCGGATACGGGCAGGCGGTTTCGTTGACCTGTACGACAAATCAAAGCAATCAGAACACTGTATGCGGATCCATGGCCTCTAACTTCGCAGGCACGGGCACAGCTGCCGTAACGGCGTTTGGATATGGAGCGCTGGAGTTCAATACTGCGTCCTATAACACCGCCGCCGGAGATTTTGCGCTCCAAGATAACGCCACCGGTATCGGCAACACGGCTGTCGGTACCGTCTCACTTCGTGATAACGTCGCCGGCAGCAACAACACGGCTATCGGATATATGGCTTTCCTGGGCTTGCCTAATATTGCCTATGAATCCCTCAGCAACAACACGGCAACAGGATCGGGCGCCCTTCAGAACAACGGCGGCAGCAGCAATACCGCAGTCGGGTACTCTGCCCTCCAAGGGGCTACTTATGATGAGAGCACGTCGACGGGCGGCGGCCTTGGAAGCAACAACACGGGCGTTGGTGCCGAAGCGCTGTATTCGTACTCGACCGGTAGCAACAATACTGCGGCCGGGTATCAGGCGCTCTTTGATAACCAGACGGCTTCAAACAACACCGCGGTCGGATATCAAGCGCTGTATACCAATGATCCCGAGGGCAGCGGTATCGCCATCGACAACACCGCCACCGGATTTCAGGCGCTCTATACGAACTCGAGCGGCGCTGCCAATACGGCCAGCGGAAATATGGCGCTTTTTGGGAACTCGAGCGGCGGGTACAACTCGGCCGACGGGTTTCAGGCGCTTTACTTGAACTCGAGTGGCAGCTACAACGCCGCCTACGGGTCCCAAGCTCTTTTCAACTCGAACGGCAGTAGCAATACCGCTGTGGGGTACGAGGCCGGCTACAACGTAACCACTGGCAGCGACAATATACACATCGGCAATAAAGGTGCGGCGGCTGACAGCAAGGTGATCAAGATCGGCACGGAGGGGACGCAAAAAAAGACGCTTATCGCAGGCATCTACAGCAATACGAGCATCAGCGGCCTGACCGTCGTCATCGGGTCGAATGGGGAACTTGGAGCGGTGTCTTCCTCGGAACGATTCAAGACCGATATTGAAACGATGGGGTCGACGACGGAAAGGCTACAGCAACTACGCCCCGTGACGTTTCACTACAAGAATGATCCGCAAGGCGAGCTACGTTATGGATTGATTGCCGAGGAAGTGGCCAAGGTGTACCCGGAGCTGGCCGTTCGCGGTGAGCATGGTCGCATCGACGGTGTGCGCTACGACGAACTCGCGCCCATGCTGCTGAACGAGGTGCAGAAAGAGCGGGCGACAATTTCGGCCCAAGCGCAACACGCGGCGGTCCAAGACGCAGAGATCAGCGCACTTAAGGCGCAACTTGCTGAGATGCACGCCGCAGTAGAGTCGCTAATGTCCAATAATCAATTCGTCGCGCGGCGTTAAAGTTGATGTGGTCATGGCAATCGAAGTTTCGTTGCGAGAGGTCGCCGAGCAAGACCTCTCTGACTTCTTTGTTCATCAGCTCGAACCCGCGCACGTGGCCCGCTTGGGCGAAAGTCTAAGCACCGCCAACGTAAAAGTCCGCACCATAAGCGCCGACGACAAAATCGTGGGATACGTCGCACACTTTTGGAGAAACGATCAGCCGGAGGTAAGTTATTGGATCGGAAGCGAACACTGGAACAAAGGCTTCGCCACTCGTGCGCTCCGGCGATTCTTGGCTGAGGTAGAAGTTCGCCCTCTGTATGCGCGCGCTGCCAAGAACAACATTGGATCCGTTCGGGTGCTCGAAAAGTGCGGCTTCTCGGTCGTAGGAGAGGGGCAGTTCGTCGCGGAAGGGCATGAGGTCGGGGAATTCATCTTCGCACTCGGCGAATCGCAGTCGGGCAGGGCCGACTCAGGCTAGCGCGTACAGGTACTCGACGAACGAGCCGACGGCGCCGTCAAGGCCCTGCACCTTGGGGTTGGTCGACTCGATCAGGTAATACTCATCGGGTGCATGCGCACCGGTACCGTGACCAAGGCCGAAGTGCCCCGCCGGCAGGTTCAGCGGGGCGTTGGTGAACACGTAGCCCGGCCAGGAGCCCGCGCCGCGCGGCCACAGCATCGGGTCGAGTCCCAGCGCGCGATAGGTGGCAAGCTGGGTCTGGATGAACTTGCTGTTGGGGTCGGTCTGGTTCGGATCGTAGCCACCGCTCATGTTCACTTCGATGTCGGCAAAGCCGTTCTTTGCCAGGTGCGCCTTCAACTTGGCGAGCGTGTCGGCGGCGGTCATGTCCGGCACGAGCCGCATGTCGATCTTCGCCACCGCACGGTGCGGCAGCACGGTCTTGCCGCCGGGGCCGGTGTAGCCCGCGACCAGGCCCTCGATGTTGATCGTCGGCTGCGACTCGAGCAGCAGCCTCGAGTCGAGCCAGTTCGTGTCCCTGACCCAGTGCGAGACGCCGAGCGCCTTCCTGGCGTTTTCCTCGGACGTACGTGCGACGACGTCCTTGACCATCTGCGTTTGCGCCGGGGTCAGCGGCTTCGCCTTTTCGAAAAAGCCCTCGACTGCCGGAGTGTGACCGTCCTTCTCGACCAGCGTGTTGAGCGCCTGCACCAGTCGCCAGGTCGGCGAATCGAGTGCAGCCTCCAGGCTCGAGTGCACGTCGTGGCTCGGGCCGCGGCCCCATTTCTCGCCGCTCGAGACGAGCTCGAGCTCGACCACGCCCTTGGCACCCAGCGATACCTGAACCGCACCGTCGCGATCCTGACCGGCTTCGGGCATGAACACGCCGACGCAACGCTTGAGTTGGGCGAGCACCTCCGGGTTCATCACGACCTCGCCGAAATGCGGCGAGCCGATCTCCTCCTCGCCCTCGCAGACGAGCACGAGGTTCACGGGCAGTTTCTTGCCGGCGGCCTTGAACGCCATCAGCGCGCTCAACAAGGCGTTCTCGGGACCCTTTTGGTTGACCGCGCCGCGACCCATGCAGACCGAACCAAGCCCTTCCCTCTGCACGAGATTGCCTTCGAGCGGCGGCGAGCTCCACTCCTCGGGGTTGAACTGCTTGACGTCGTACATGAAATACAGACCGACCGTCGTGCGCGCGCCGGCCTCGAGCACGCCGAACACGCCGGGCTTGCCGGAGGTCGGGATCAGCTTGACGCCGGTAAAGCCCGCATCGCGCGCAAGCTTTGCCATGTACTCGGGGCCCGCCGGGAAGTTGCGGTTTTCGGCTGCGATCGACGGAAGCGCGATCCAGTCTTGCAGGCGCTTGATGTTCTCGGCGTGCATCTTGGGCACCTGCCCGAGCACCGCCGCCTTGTCGCGATTGGTGGTCACTGCGCCGAACACCAGCCCCGGCGCAGCAGCCACGGCCACGCTCGAAACTGCACCCTGGACGAATTCCCGCCTGTTGAAATCCCTATCGATCAGATCCGACATGGCCCAGCCTCCCGCAGCGTGCCTGACACGGTGTTGGTCAACCGTATCATTCCACGAAAGTAGAATCACGTTCCGTCAGGTCGGGCCGACAAGCTCGCCCAGCTCGAGCGCAACCGCGGGCTGTCGGTACCTGTCCAATCATGCGCATCGATCCTCGCACGCGGACGTGAGTTATACTGTGCCGGCCAATGGGAGGGATGCCGCGATGAAGCCATGGAAGGGTATTGGAATGGCCGTGTGCCTGTGGCTGTGTCCGTTGCCGACGCCCGCAAGTCCCTCCTCCGCGAACATTTTCAAAGACTACAAAGTTGCCGATATCCAGCTGTCCCCGAGTGGGCGCTATCTGTCATCGATCATGGATTTCAATGGCAGCATGAACCTGGTCATCATCGATCTCGCGGACAGGACGAGCACCGCCATTACGCGATACCCGCCACCGGGCAAGGTGCTGGCAGTGCACTGGAAATCGGACGAGACGCTGGTTTACGTCACCAGCGGTAATTCCGCAGGCCTCGAGGAGCACGATGAGTGGGCCATAAATCGCCACGGAAAGGACAATCTGAATCTGTATCACTGGCTGCCTGCCGATACCGAGGGTGGCTTTCGGGGCATTGTCGACTGGCTCCCCGAGGTTGCCGATACGGTACTCATGGGGGTGGCTCAGGTAGACCGGGATAAGCATTCCGATCCCCATTATTTCTACGTGAAAAAATTGGCCGTTGGGCCTCGCGGAACCACCGGTGGAGAAATCATGGCGGCCGGGCGGGATTGTCACTACGTCGTCGACCATGATGGCAATCCGCGCATCTGCCTCAGCAGGGAAGCGGATCTACGGCGGCGTCTGTACTACAGAGACCGGGTCAATTCCGCGTGGCGCGAGTTGAGCGCCTTCAATTACGAAGATGGCAAAATGATCCCGCTCGCCTTCACCGCCGACAACAAGCGTCTTTATGTTTTTTCCAATTTTCATCGCGACACTCGTGCGCTCTTCGAATTCGACCCGGAATCAAACGACCTGACGGGACCCCTGGTGGAAATTGCGGGGGCGGACCTGATCGACGGCGTGTTCGGCAACGATGGTCGCAGCTTGATCGGTGTCACTTATCTCACGGATCGCAAACATGTTTATTTTCTTGATGAAGCCATGGCCGCGCTTCAAAAATCGACTCAAGCCGCGTTCCCCGCCCAACACGCGCAGATTCAAAGCGTGTCCGACGACCTGACCCGCGCCATTCTCCTGGTGGACAGCGATCAAAGCCCGGGACAATTTTACTTTTACGAAAGCACGAAGCACAGCTTGGAAAAGCTGGGGGATAGAGCTCCCTGGATTGATCCCGCGCAATTTGGCCCACAGAGGCTCGTGAAATTCGCCGCGAGAGACGGCGCCCCCCTACGCGGCTACCTGACGCTTCCGCCCAATCGCGAGGCCAAGTCACTGCCGCTGATTCTGCGGCCCTCCGGCGGGGTTGGGGATGCCGACGCGGATGGTTGGAATCCCGAGGCGCAGTTCTTCGCGACGCGAGGCTACGCGGTGCTGCGCGTCTATCACCGGGGGGCGGCACGACCCGGGTGGGAGTTCGATGTGGTGAGCTCGGGTCTGCCGCTCGACGGCATGAAAACCGACCTGCTCGACAGCATCGACTGGGCAGTGAGTCAGGGCATCGTCGCCAAAGATCGAGTCGCCTTGTACGGTACGAACTTCAACGGCTACCTATCGCTGATGGCGATGGCCGCGTCGCCGGATGCCTATCGCTGTGCCATTTCCTACGGTGGCGAGCTCAATTTGGAGCACCTGTTCGATAAGATCTCCATCTCCAGGTCGCTGTGGCGCGAACGCTCGGAGACCGAACTCAGTTTCTGGGAGAAGCTGCTCGGTGGCCATCGAGACGCGGCGCTGCTCAAGGCGCAATCACCGCTCTACAACTCCGACAAGATTCGCGGGCCGGTGTTCCTGGCCTACAGCGTCAACGACACCTTGATCCCCTATTCGGACGCCGAGAAAATGAAGAATGCGCTGACCGGTGCGCGCAAGACAGCCGTGTTGCTGGGCAAAGACCGGGAGCCTCATCTGTTCGACAAAGAGCAGGACAAGATCGACCTGTTTTCTCAGCTGGAACTGTTTGTCCAGGGATGCAACCCTTCGCAGTAGTGCCTGAGAATGGCCATCCCTGATCGGCGGCGGCGCTGCACGGCGGCTACCGCCGCATGCGTGCCGCCCAGCGGTACAACAGAAACACCGTCAGCGCGAACACGCCGCTCCCGATCCATACCGCGGCGTTGTCGGCGAACTCATCGCCGACCAGGGCCAGCGGAAAATCCTTGCCCGAGAAGGCGACGAAGGCGGCGATGACCACGCCCAGCAGGCCCTCGCCGACGATCATGCCGGAGGCCAGCAGCACACCAAGCTGCTTGGTTGCCTCGGGATTTGATGCGCGGGCCGCGCGGCGGTCGTAGTACCAGCCGACGATCGCGCCGACCACGACCATGAGCGTGCTTTGCGTCGGCAGGTAGATCCCGAGGCCCACCGCGAGGGGCGAGAGATGCGCCGACCGGGTGACCCGGCGCAACGTTTCGTCGGCGGCGATCACCAGCACGCCGACCAGCGCGCCGATCCGGATCAGGCCCCAATCGACATTGTGCTGGATCACGCCCTGCGCCAGCGCCGAGATCAGGCCGGCCTGCGGCGCAGGCAACGGGTGCTCGTGATGCGGGCCGGGTGCGCCGGCGAAACCGTAGGCATGATTGAGCAGATCGAGGATGGGCGGGATGATCGCGGCGCCGGCGATCACGCCGATGACCAGCGCCACCTGCTGTTTCCACGGCGTGGCATCGACGAGTTGGCCGGTCTTCAAATCCTGCAGGTTGTTGTTGGCGATGGTGGCCACGGCGAACACCACGGACGTGACGAACAGCGCATAGGCCACCAATGCCGTGTCGCCGCCGGCGGGCAGGCCGGCACGGATGCCGGGTACGAGAAGCAGCGCCGCGCCGATCACCACCAGGATGCCGATGCCCGACAGGGGGCTGTTCGAGGAGCCGATGAGCCCGGCCATGTAGCCGCAGACGGCGGAGACGAAAAAGCTCATCAATGCGATGTAGACCAGGGCGCCCGCCACCGTCGCCACCATATGCCCGCCCAGACCGCTGCCGGCCGCAAAGTTGGCGATCAGCGCGCCGATCGGCACCATGCAGGCCAGCGAGATCAGGCCGACGTAGCCGATCGGGATGTCCTGCTCGGTGCGCGGCAGCAGTGCGGCGTTGCCCGCGGCGCGCGCCCGCGAGGCCGCCATGGCGGAGCGCAGGCCGGCGGCCACCGGTCCCACGAGCTTTGCCAGCGTCCACACCGCTGCCACGCCGATGGTGCCGGCGCCGACGAAACGCACCTGGTGGCTCCAGGTGTGCTGCGCCAATTGCGCCACCGGCTCCGTGCTCGCCGCGAGCGCCGAGAAATGCGGCACGCCCCAGGCCCAGCCGATCAGTGCCCCCACGAACATCGCCACTCCGACCCAGAGGCCGACCAGGTGGCCGACCCCGAACAGCGCGAAAGACAGCAGGAAATCGAAGCCGGTCACGCCGCCGCGCTCACCGCCCAAGCGGATGTAACGCACCACGTCGCTTGCGAAGATGCGCGTGGCGACGATACAGGCAAAGACGGCCGACACGATGGCGCCCCAGAGCACGGCCGCGAGCCCGGCACGGCTGTCCTCGACCGCGGCGTCATCGGCATGCTCGCCGCCGCCGACTTTGAGCACCTCGGCGCAGGCGACACCTTCCGGGTAGGGCAGATCGGACTGCGTCACCAGCGCGCGCCGCAGGGGGATCGAATACATCACGCCCAAGATCCCGCCCAGGGCGCAGATCGCGCAGGAAACCCAGTAGGGGAAGCCGGTCCACCAGCCGATGATCACCATGCCCGGCAGCACGAAGATGATCGAGGAGAGGGTGCCGGCCGCCGAGGCGACGGTCTGCACGATGTTGTTCTCCTGGACGGTCATGCCCTTGAAGCCGCGCAGCACGGCCATGGATATCACCGCCGCCGGAATCGAGGTGGCGAAGGTGAGGCCCGCCTTGAGACCGAAGTAGACGTTGGCCGCGGTGAACACCACGGTGATGAGGACGCCCAGAACCAGGCCGCGCAGGGTCAGTTCGGTGCGCGGCTTGAGATCGGCGCGCGGCGTGGCCGCGGGCGGTGCGGGTCTGACAGGGCTGTTCATGCGTCGTCCCCCGGGCCTTTGTTGTCGTCGATGCCGCGTGCCCCTCAAGGCGCACCGGCAGGATCCCGCCTTCAAGATACACTGCGACCGTCATCACTGTCTCGGTCCGGCACAGCCGACGAAAGTGATGCGATAATCGATCCGCCATCATGCCAAATCTGCACGCGCAAGCACCGAACATCGAATCAGCGAACATCTAATGTCGACCGAACCCGGACGCCTCTACGTGATTGCCGCGCCCTCGGGCGCAGGCAAAACCAGCCTCGTCAAGGCGCTGATGGAGCGCGAACCGCGGCTGAGGTTTTCGGTCTCCTACACCACGCGCAAGCCTCGAGCCACCGAAATCGACGGCCGCGATTATCACTTCATCACGCCGGCCCGATTCCGGGAAATGGTGGCGGGCGGCGAGTTCCTGGAGCACGCCCAGGTACACGACAATTTCTACGGCACCGGCATCAAGGCGGTTCGCGACGCGCTGGCGGCCGGGGGCCTCGTGCTCCTGGAGATCGACTGGCAGGGGGCGCGCCAGGTCCGTGAGCGCCAGCCGGAGGCCCGCACGATCTTCATCCTGCCGCCCACGCGCCGGACGCTCGAGGAGCGGCTGAATGCCCGCGGCACCGATTCCGCCGAGGTGATCCAGCGCCGGCTGCAGGACGCGCAGCGCGACATCGGCCACTGGACGGAATTCGACTACGTGGTGATCAACGATCGCTTCGATCAAGCGCTCGAGGACCTGCACGCCATCGTGCGGGAACGCGGCGATCCGCTCGCGGCGTCGCGCCCGGAGATCAAGCGATTGGCGGCGGCGCTGCTCGCCACCTGAGCCTCTCCCGCGACCCAGCCTGGCCTGAAGGCCCCTCCATCTGCTATGATGGTCTTCCCCCGTTAACGGAACCCTCTAAGCCATGGCGCGGATCACGGTCGAAGACTGCCTGCAAAACGAGCCCAATCTGTTCAACCTGGTGCTGCTCGCCGCCAAGCGTGCGCGGCGCCTGGCGAACGGCGCGGAAGCGACGGTCGAGTGGGAGAATGACAAGCCGACGGTCGTGGCGCTGCGCGAGATTGCCGCCGGAAACATCACCATCGAGATGCTCGAAGAGCCCGAAGAGCCGGTGCAGCAGCAGCCGGTGAGCGAGCTCGAATTGCCGTCCGATTTCCGCGCGCCGCAGCTCGGCTTAGGGGACTAGTCCGACTTAAGCCGTCCGATGGATTATGCGTCTTCCATACTCGGTTTCTTACCCGGTGGAAGACGCTCCACCGGGATCAGCCAGCTTTTAGACAAACTCGAGACCTACCTCCCGCCCGCGCAGGTCGAGCGGGTACGCGAGGCCTACGACTTCGGCGCCGAGCGCCATCAGGGCCAGAAGCGGGTTTCGGGCGAGCCCTACATCACCCATCCCGTCGCGGTCGCCGACATCCTGGCGGACTTGAAGCTCGATGCCGACACCCTGGTGGCGGCCATTCTGCACGACGTGATCGAGGACACCCCCACGGCAAAGGCCGAGATCGCGACGATGTTCGGACAGGTGGTCGCGGAGCTGGTCGACGGGGTGAGCAAACTCGACCAGATCCAGTTCAAGAACCGTCAGGAAGCGCAGGCCGAGAGCTTCCGCAAGATGCTGCTCGCGATGGTGCGCGACATCCGCGTCATCATGGTCAAGCTGGCGGACCGCATGCACAACATGCGCACGCTCGGCGCCATGCCGACGATCAAGCGGCGCCGCATCGCGCGCGAGACCCTCGAGATCTATGCCCCCATCGCCGAGCGCCTCGGCCTGTACACCGTGAAACTCGAGCTCGAGGACCTGGGATTCCGCGCCCTGTACCCGTACCGCTACCGCGTGCTCGAGCGCGAAATCAAGCGGGCGCGGGGCAATCAAAAACAATTCATCGGCAAGATCGAGGAAACGTTCAAGAACGCCTTGAAGAAGGCCGACATCACCGGCGGCGTCGAAGGCCGCGAGAAGCATCTGTACAGCATCTACCGAAAGATGCAGAACAAGCACATCTCGCTCAACGAGATGGTCGACGTGTACGGCTTTCGGATCATCGTCGACAACGTCGACACCTGCTATCGGGCGCTCGGGCTGGTGCACAGCGTCTACAAGCCGATGCCGGGGCGCTTCAAGGACTACATCGCCATTCCGCGCGTGAATGGCTACCAATCCCTGCACACCACGCTGTTCGGGCCGAACGGCGTGCCGATCGAAGTGCAGATCCGCTCCGAACAGATGCATCGCGTGGCCGAATCGGGCATCGCCGCGCATTGGAAGTACAAATCGGGGGGCGATGCGTTCGGCGGCATCGAGCACGACCGGGCCCGCGAGTGGCTGGCGGGCCTCGTGCAGATCCAGGAGGGCGGAAGCTCCGAGGAGTTCCTCGAGAGCGTCAAGGTCGACCTGTTCCCGGACAAGGTCTACGTGTTCACCCCGAAGGGCAAGATCCTGCGCCTGCCGACGGGCGCGACGGCGGTCGACTTTGCGTATGCCATTCACACCGATGTCGGCAATCGCTGCGTGGCCGCCAAGGTCGACCGGCGCCTGGTCCCGCTTCGAACGCCGCTGCGTAACGGGCAGACCGTGGAGATCATCACGGCCAAGGGCGCGACTCCGAATCCGTCGTGGTCGAGCTTCCTGGTCACGGCGAAGGCGCGCGCTGCCATTCGGCAGTACCTCAAGAACCTGAAGCGCGGCGAGGCGGTCGAGCTCGGCAAGCGCCTGCTCGGGCTCGCACTCGAGGAGATGTCGCTCAATCTCAAGAAAATTCCCGCGGCGGAGATCGCCGCCGTGGTGAAGGACATCAACCTCAAGGACGCGGACGAGCTCTACGAGAAGATCGGGCTCGGCGAACGCCTGGCACCGCTCGTGGCGCGCCGTCTGCAGCCCGCGCGCGAGGGGGAACAGAGCCACGACTCCGGGCCATTGATGATCGCCGGGACGGAAGGACTGCTCGTGACCTATGCGCGTTGCTGCTTCCCCATCCCCAACGATCCCATCATGGCGTATCTCTCGGCCGGGCGCGGCGTGATGATCCACCGCCAGAACTGCGGTAATCTCGCCGAGTACCGCAAGCAGCCGGAAAAATGGCTGTCGGTGGGATGGGAGGGAGCTCAGGGAAAGCTGTTCAGCTCCGAGATCCAGCTCGACATCAACAATCGCGTCGGAGTGCTCGCGGCCGTGGCCTCGGCCATCGCGGGGACCGAGACCAACATCGATCAGGTGTCGCTGGAGGAGCGCGATGTGAACAGCTCCTCGCTCAGATTCCAGCTTCAGGTGCGCGACCGCAAGCACCTCGCCCGCGTCATCCGCACCATCCGCCGCATGCCGGATGTGCAGCGGGTGTATCGCACACTCGCCTGAAGGGGCGGCGGCAACGATTCATCGATCAGGGACAAAACTCATGGCCAAGAAGATCATCTCCACCGCCGATGCACCGGCGGCCATCGGCACGTATTCGCAGGCGGTCGAGGTCGGCAACACCCTCTGGGTCTCGGGCCAGATCCCATTGGATCCCGCGACCAAGGAGCTGGTCCCGGGCGGCGTCGATGCGCAGATTCATCAGGTGTTCAAGAACTTGAGAGCCATTGTCACGGCGGCCGGGGCGAGTTTCGACGACGTGGTGAAGGCGACCGTATTCCTCACCGATCTATCGCACTTCGCCCTGGTCAACCAGATCATGGCGGAGTACTTCCGCGAGCCGTATCCGGCGCGGGCGGCGGTCGGCGTCGCCTCGCTCCCGCGCGGGGCCCAGGTCGAGGTGGAATGCATCGTCGCGCGCTGATCGGCCTGCCTGGAGCAGCGCTCCCGAAGCGAGCCCAAGCGGGGTGAGCGACGGCAAGCCGGTGACGGCATTGCGCGGCGTCGGGGAACGGCAGGCCGAGCGGCTGCGCGCGCTCGGCGTCGATACCGTTCAGGATCTGTTGTTCCTCCTGCCGCTGCGCTACGAGGACCGCACGCGGGTGGTGCCCCTCGGCGAGCTTCAGCCCGGACGGCGCGCGGTGGTGGAGGGAGAGGTGCTGCTCACCGAAGTCGCGTTCCGCGGGCGCCGCCAGATGCTTTCCCGGATCGCCGACGGATCGGGTTTCCTGACCTTGCGATTTTTCCACTTCACGGCGCAGCAGCAGCAAGGCCTGGCGCGCGGGTTGCGCATAAGGTGTTTCGGCGAAGTGAGGCGCGGACCCAAGGGGTTGGAGATCGTGCACCCCGAGTATCGGCGTGTCGATCGGGACTCGGCGGCCGGCGCTCCCGACGAGCACCTGACGCCGATCTATCCCGGCACGGAAGGTTTGACCCAGGGGCGCCTGCGCCAGCTGGTCGGGCTCGCGCTCGATCAGACTGCCGCCGGCGAGCTCGAGGACTGGCTGCCCCCCGCCGTGCTCGCCGATTCGCGACTGCCCGGCCTGCGCGAGGCGTTGCAGTACGTGCACCGGCCGCCGGCGGACGCGCCGGTCGACTTGCTGATGGATCGAAGGCACCCCGCCCAGCGCCGGCTCGCTTTCGAGGAATTGCTGGCGCATCACCTCTCGCTCAAACTGCTGCGCGCCCGTGTGCAGCACGACCCCGGTTGGCCGCTGGCCGGCACGGGGTCGCTCAAAGCCGGCCTGCTCGGGGCGCTTCCGTTTCGGCCCACGCGCGCGCAAGAGCGGGTGCTCGGCGAGGTCGAATCCGATCTGAAGCTGCCCAAGCCCATGCTCCGGCTCATCCAGGGTGACGTGGGCTGCGGGAAGACGTTGGTGGCGGCTCTCGCGGCGACGCACGCGATCGAGAGCGGCCGGCAGGTCGCACTGATGGCGCCCACGGAGCTGCTCGCCGATCAGCATGCGCAGAATTTCCGCCGCTGGTTCGAGCCGCTCGGCATCACGCTGGCGCTGCTCACGGGCCGGCTCACCACGAGGGCGCGCGGCACGGTGCTCGCGAACATCCGCGCGGGCGAGGCCTCGATCGTCCTCGGCACTCATGCCCTGTTTCAAGAGGGCGTGGAATTCGCATCGCTCGCGCTCGCCATCGTCGATGAACAGCACCGCTTCGGCGTGCATCAGCGGCTGTCCTTGCGCGAGAAAGGCGCTCACGACGGCCATCGGCCGCATCAGTTGATCATGACCGCGACGCCCATCCCGCGCACGCTCGCCATGACGGCCTACGCGGATCTGGATGTCTCGGTGATCGACGAGCTGCCGCCCGGGCGCACCCCGGTCACCACCGTGGCGCTGTCCGACGCCCGCCGCGACGAAGTGGTTGTGCGCATCCGCACGGCGTGCCTCTCGGGAAGGCAGGCCTACTGGGTATGTCCGTTGATCGACGAGTCCGAGGAAATGCCCTACCAGGCCGCCGAGGAGACCGCCAAGGCGCTGGAGGCCGCATTGCCGGAGCTCAAGATCGCAGTGGTCCACGGACGCATGCCGGCGGCGGCCAAGGAGCGCGCCATGCGCCTGTTCAAGGAAGGGCAGATCCAGCTCTTGGTGGCGACCACGGTCATCGAGGTGGGTGTCGACGTGCCGAACGCCACGCTCATGGTCATCGAAAACGCCGAGCGCATGGGACTTGCCCAGCTGCACCAGTTGCGCGGCCGGGTCGGCCGCGGACAGCATGCGAGTTCCTGCACGCTGCTGTACCGCTCGCCCTTGTCCCAGCTCGCCCGCGAGCGGCTCGCCGTCATGCGCGATACCAACGACGGGTTCGTGGTGGCGCGCCGCGACCTCGAGCTGCGCGGACCCGGTGAATTCCTCGGCACCCGGCAAACCGGACTGGCGCAGATGCGCGTTGCCGATCTCACGCGCGACGCGGATCTGTTGCCGCGCGTGCAGCTCGCGGCGGAGCGCATGCTGGCGGAATGGACCGCGAATGTGACGCCGTTGGTAAGACGGTGGGTCGGACATGGCGAGCAATACGGCCGTGTCGGTTAGAATGGCGCAATGACTTCGCAAAACGCACGCAAGCACGATCCGGTCCAATGGCTCACCGCCGAGCGCCTCGGCCATCTCGACATCGAGGCACGGATGCGTCCCTGGCTCATCGGCAAGGGCTCGTTGAGCGTGCGCATGAAGGATGCCTGTGGCGAGAAGTTCGCGGCTCACCTGGTCGGTCAATGGACGGGTCTGCTGGACCCCGATCACAAGGCCTGTCTCAAGGTGCGCGATTCGGCGGGATTGTTCCGCGACGAGGAGCTCGCCTGCGGCGGCCAGGTCTGGGTGTTCGCGCAGACGGTGGTGCCGGACTCGACCCTGTGCGTGCATCCGTGGCTGGGCGAGCTGGGCGATTCCCCGGTCGGGGAAATCCTGGGCGATCTGTCCGGCGTCGAGCGTGGTTCCTGCGAGTATGCGTGGCTTGCGGCCGGCCACCCGTTGAGCGTCCGGGCGCTGCACGATACCGACCTCTCGCCCGCGGGGCTGTGGGCGCGGCGGTCGAGGATTTTGCTGCGGGGCCTGCCTATGCTCCTGCAGGAGGCATTTTTGCCCGCCATGGGCCGCATACCCTCGGGCGCCTGAGGTCCGCCGGCCGTGCGGCTGCCGCGCTCAGGGCCCGAATTGCTGCAGCGGATCGCCGAGCGCTGGCGGTGGTTCGTCTATCGGGTTCGCTTTCATCCCTGGACGACCAACGAGCTGCCCCGGATTCTGGGGACGCTGCGGGACTACGTCGAGCTCATGCGCCTCGATCGGCCCATCGGGATCTGGCTGCTGTTGTGGCCCACCCTGTGGGCGGTTTGGATCGCCGGCCGCGGCAAGCCGGATCCGCGGCTTTTCATCATTTTCGTTTCCGGCACCGTGCTCATGCGGTCCGCAGGCTGTGCCGTCAACGACTACGCCGACCGCAGCTTCGACCCCCACGTCGCGCGCACCGCCAACCGGCCGCTGGCGCAGGGGCGCATCACACCGACCGAAGCGCTGATTCTGTTCGCCGTGCTGGCGCTCGCCTCCCTCGCGCTCGTATTGCAGTTGAGCAAGTTCACCCTGCTCCTGGCCGTGCTCGGGGCGTTTCTCGCGGTGACCTATCCGTTCATCAAACGCTTTCTATCGGTTCCGCAGTTGTACCTCGGCATCGCGTTCGGTTGGGGCATCCCGATGGCATTCGCGGCCGAGCTCGACCATGTGCCGCGGGTGGCATGGCTGTTCGTCATTGCGAATATGCTCTGGGTCACGGTGTACGACACCATTTACGCCATGGTGGACCGCGACGACGATTTGAAGATCGGCGTGCGCTCGACGGCGATCCTGTTCGGCGACTCGGACCGGCATATCATCGCGGTATTGCAGATGTTGACGCTCCTGGCGCTCTACCTGGCCGGCCGGCAATTGGACATGGGCAACTGGTATTACGCGGGCCTGATCGCCGGCGCATTGTTCTTCATCCGCCATCTGTGGATGATCCGCAATCGCGACCGCGACGGGTGCTTTCGGGCATTCCTCGACAATCATTACTTCGGGTTGTCGGTGTTCATCGGCATCCTATTGAATTACCAGTTCGCGCATTGAGCCGGCGCGCACGATTCACGGCGGGGAATTCGAGTGCTTGATGAGGGCGATGCGTATCTCGTCGATGCAGCCTTCGCCAGGCGTGCATTCAACCGGGCGAGCCCGAGCTACGATGCCGCGGCGGTTCTGCAGACCGAGGTGCGCGAGCTGCTCCTGGCACGCCTCGAGCTCACGGACCTCGACCCGCTGCTGATTCTGGACGCGGGGGCCGGCACCGGAATCGCCAGCCGCGAGCTCAAACAGCGTTATCCGAAGGCCAGGGTGCTCGCCGTGGACTCGGCAGAGCGGATGCTCGCAGTAGCGGCAGGGCGCTCAACCTGGTTGCGCCCGCTCTCGCGCGTCTGCGCGGATGCCGCCCGCCTGCCGCTCCCGGAAGCGAGCGTCGATCTCATTTTCAGCAATTTCATGCTGCCCTGGGGGGCCGCGGACCAGGTGTTCGCGGAGTTTCGGCGGGTGCTGGCGCCGCGTGGGTTGCTGACCTTCACGACGCTCGGCCCCGATACGTTGCGCGAGCTTCGACGCGCCTGGGCGAGCGTGGACCCCCACCCCCGCGTGCACGGCTTCATCGACATGCACGATCTCGGCGATGCGCTGGTCAGATCGGGTTTTGCGCAGCCCGTGCTCGACGTGGAGCGCTATACGCTCGAATACGCCGACGTTTCGCGCCTGGCTGCGGATCTCAAGGCCCTGGGCGAGGTGAATGCGCTGGCCGGGCGATCCCGGGGACTTACCGGGCCGCGCCGATTCGAGGCCATGCGGGCGGCTTACGAGAGCCAACGCCGGCAAGGGCGCCTTCCGGCCACCTATGAGGTGGTATTCGGACAGGCCTGGGGACCCGCTCAGCCCCGCCGCCCCGCGGCCTCGCCGAATACGGTCTCACTCGAGGATATGAGGACGCAATTGCGGGCCAGGCGCGGTCCGCGCTGAGTTATTCTTTGCATCATGAATATGGGTGCACCCGGCGACGTCGACGCTCTGCACATAGCGGCGTTCTGGATTTGCGTGATCATCGCGATCATCGTGTTCGGCGCGATGATCTATTCGCTGGTCAAATTCCACCAGTCGCGGGACGCGGTTGCCGGCGCGGACATGCTGCATGGCACGAAGGCCGACCTCCTCTGGACGATCATTTCGTTTCTCATTCTGGTCGCGGTGGCCATCCCGGCGGCCGAGCTCATTCTCAAGATGGAGCACTGAGCGCTTCGGCACAGGTCGGTCCCATGAACGCGCCGAGAGTCCTCTGGTTCAGACGCCTGGCGCTCGCCGGCACCTGCCTGGCGTTCGGCGTCGTGGTGCTGGGCGCCTGGGTGCGGCTCACCGATGCAGGGCTCGGCTGTCCCGATTGGCCGGGCTGTTACGGGCATGTGTTTCCGGCGGCGAGCACGCATCAATTCGCCCAAGCCGTGCACGAGATGGTTCACCGCTACTTCGCCTCCAGCTTGGGCCTGATCATCGCCGCCTTGCTGGTGCTTGCGATCGTCAATCGCCGGGATCGGGATCAGCCGGTGGTGCCGGCGGCGGTGCTCTTCGGAGTGGTGTGCCTGCAGGGTCTGCTGGGGATGAAGACGGTCACCCTGTTGCTCGAGCCGCTGATCGTGACCGCGCACCTCCTCGGGGGTCTCACGACCTTGGCCATCCTGCGCTGGCTGTCGCTCGCGCCGGAGCGGCGGCCGCTCACGGAGACGGAAAGGGCGCTGCGCCCGTTTGCGGTGCTCGGTTTCGCGCTGCTCGCGCTGCAAATATTCCTCGGGGGTTGGACGAGCACCAATTACGCGGCCGTGGCGTGTCCCGATCTGCCCACTTGCCAGCGTTCCTTCTGGCCCCCCATGAATTTCAGGGACGCCTTCGTTTTGTGGCGCGGTCTCGGTGTCGATTACGAGGGCGGCGTGCTCACCAATCCCGCCCGGGTCGCGATTCAAGTCACTCACCGGATGGGGGCCCTGGTCGCGGGAGCGACGCTGTTCAGCTTGGGCGCCACCGTGGCGATCCGCGCCCCAGGCCGCCGCCTGAAGGCCATCGGAGCGGTACTGATCCTGGCCGTTGTGGCGCAGATCTCGCTGGGCGCCGCAACCGTGCATTGGGGGGTGCCGCTCGCCGTCGCCACGATGCACAATGCCGGTGCGGCTTTCTTGGTTCTGGTGATGGTGACATTGCTGCGGGCCCTCTGGCCCACGACCAACCTTGCAAGGTGAACACCGTTCCCGACAATCCCTCATTGCCGCCCATCGCGGCCCTACGCGCGGAAACGTGGCGGGATTATCTGGAACTCACCAAACCCAGGGTGAGTTTGCTGATCGTGTTTACCGCCATCGTCGGGATGGTGCTCGCCTCACCCGGCATGGTTCCGCTGCCGGCTTTGCTGTTCGGGACTCTGGGCATCGCGCTGGCATCCGGATCCGCCGCCGCATTCAACCATGTGCTCGATCGACGGATCGACGGGCAAATGGCGCGCACCCGCCACCGGCCCCTGCCGACCGGGCATCTGTCGAACAGCCACGCCCTGATATTCGCGAGCGTGCTGGGCGCGGGCTCGATGCTGGTGTTGTGGCCGACGGTGGGCCGGCTCACCGCGATACTCACGTTCGTCTCTCTGATCGGCTACGCCGCCGTGTACACCCTGTGGCTGAAGCGCGCGACACCGCAGAACATCGTCATCGGCGGGGCGGCCGGCGCGGCGCCGCCGGTCCTCGGCTGGGCCGCGGTGACCCACACCATCGATCCGCATGCTTTGCTGTTGTTTCTCATCATTTTCACCTGGACGCCGCCGCATTTCTGGGCGCTCGCCATCGCGCGCCGCGACGATTACGCCAACGCGGGAATTCCGATGATGCCCGTCACGCACGGAATCCCCTTCACGCGGCTGCAGATTGCCTTGTACACCATCCTTCTCGGAGTGAGCACCCTGCTGCCGGTGCTGACGCGCATGAGCGGCGTCATCTATCTGCTTGCGGCGCTCCCGTTGAACGCGCGCTTTCTCTACTTCGTGCTCAAGCTCAACCGCGAGCGCGGCGAGCGCCCGCAGCTGCCGATGCAGACCTTCAAGTTCTCCATCACGTACCTGATGCTGCTGTTCGCCGCGTTGATGATCGATCACTACGCACTGATCGCGATCTAGTCGAGTGAGACGAGCGCATGAGAGCCGATCGGCAACCGGCGCAGCCGCTTTCCCGTCGCAGCGAACGCGGCGTTGCAGAGGGCGGGGGCCACGGGAGGAACGGCGGCCTCGCCGATGCCCCCGGGCGCCGCGTCGCTCGGGATCAGATGCACGTCGAGCTCGGGCATCTCGTTCGAGCGCAGCACCCGGTAGGTATGGAAGTTGGTCTCGCGGACCCGGCCTGACTCGAGCGTGATGTCGCCCCAGAGCGCTGCCGAAAGGCCGTACACGATCCCGCTCTCGATCTGCGACTCGACGATGCGCGGATTGACCATCTGGCCGCAGTCGATGACGCAGGTGATCTTGTGCACCTTGAGAGCACCGCCCGCCACGGAGATCTCCGCGACCTGGGCGATGTGCGAGGAATATCCCTCCATGAATGCGAGGCCCTGGAAGCGTCCCGGCGGCGGCCGTCCCCAGTTGGCCCGCCGCGCCGCCTCCTGAAGCACCGCGATGTGCCGCGGCCTGCCGGCGAGGAGCGCCAGGCGCAGCTCGAGCGGATCCTTGGACAGCGCGGCCGCCAGCTCGTCCAGGAAGGATTCGATGGCGAAGCAGTTCGGCGCATGGCTCACCGAGCGCAGATAGCCCACGTCGATGCCGATCTCCTGACGCGAGAAACTCAGGCGGTAGTTCGGCACCGCATAGGGAAAGTTCTGCGCGTACTCGATCACCGAATCGAACGGATCGGTCGCGATCGTCGCGGGCGATGCGCGGGCGGTGATCGACGGCGTGGTGATATGCAAGCTGAAAGCAAGGAGGTTGCCGTGCGCATCCACGCCGGCACTGATCTCTTCACGAGCCGGCGGCCGGAAGAAATCGTGGCTCATGTCGTCCTCGCGCGTCCAGGTGAGCTTCACCGGAACGCCGAGCGCCTTCGACGCCTCGACCGCCGCCGGAATGAAATCCACCTCCAGGCGGCGGCCGAACCCGCCGCCCAGGAGCGTGGTGTGTACATCGACCTGTTCGGGTTTCAAGCCCGCGGCATCGGCTGCAGCGGCCTGTGCGCCTTGTTGTACCTGCGTTCCGACGTACACATCGCAGCGATCGGCGCGCACGTCGGCCGTGCAGTTCATCGGCTCCATGGTGGCGTGCGCGAGCAGCGGCAGCTCGTACACCGCGGCGAGCGTCTTTGCGGCATCCTTCAGGGCGCGCGCCGTATCGCCGCGCGTCATCTTCGCCGCAAGGCCCGGCACGGTGGCGGCCGTGTGATCGAGGGATGCCCAGAACGCGGCATTGTCGAGCCGTGCGTTCGGGCCCGGATCCCAGCTGATTTCGAGCGCGCCGCGAGCCTTCAAGGCCTGCCAGAAATGATCGGCGACGACCACGACGCCGCTCGAGGTCGAGATCACCCGGCGCACGCCCGGCAACCGCTCGGCGGCGGCGGAATCCACGGTGGACACCCTGCCTCCGAGCGTCGGGGAGAGTGCGATCACCGCGTACAACATACCCGGGAGCTTCACGTCCAATCCGAACTGGGCCGTGCCGTCGACCTTGGCCGGCGTGTCGAGGCGCGCCTGGGGCCTGCCGATCAACCGAAACTCCGACGCGGGCTTGAGTTTCACCTGCTTCGGTACCGGGATGAGCGCCGCCGCCGCGGCGAGTTCGCCATAACGCAAGGACCGTCCGCGCGCATCCGTCACCCGGCCGCCTGCCGCGCGGCATTCGGCCGGATCGACACGCCACTTATTCGCGGCCGCGGCGATCAGCATGAGACGCGCCTGCGCACCCGCGGTGCGCAGCTTCTCCCAGGCATCTTGAATGCTGTTGCTCGTGCCGGTGATTTGTCCACCGTTCAACGGGTTGACGTAGGCATCACCCACCGGCGCGGCGAGCACCTCGATCCGCTCGAGATCGATCTCGAGTTCCTCGGCCAGCAGCATGGGCAGCGCCGTGTACACGCCCTGGCCCATTTCCGAGCGATCCACCAGCACGGTGACGGAGTCGTCGGTGCCGATCTTCAGCCACGCATTCAACACGGCGGGCGCGGCGTGCGGGCTCGCCGCCCCGGTCCGGCCGCGTCCTGCGAATGCCGGCAGCGTCATCGCGAGCACGAGGCCGCCGCCCGAGAACACGGTACTGCGGCAAAATTCGCGCCTGCCCAGAATTCTCAAGACTTGGGTTCCGGCGCCAACAACTCGGCCGCGCGGTGGATGGCCTTGCGGATGCGGGGATAGGTGCCGCAGCGGCAGATGTTGCCGGCCATGGCCGCATCGATCTCGGCATCGTTCGGCCGCGGGTGGTCCCTGAGCAGGGCGGCCGCCGACATGATCTGGCCGGACTGGCAATAGCCGCATTGCGGAACATCGAGCTCGATCCAGGCGCGCTGCACGGCATGACTGCGGTCCGGCGACAGCCCCTCGATGGTGGTGATGCGCCTGCCTTCGAGCGCCCCCAAGGGCAGCACGCAGGAACGCACGGCGACGCCGTCGACGTGCACGGTACAGGCGCCGCAAAGCGCCATGCCGCAGCCATACTTGGTGCCGGTCATCGACAGGTGGTCGCGCAGCACCCAGAGGAGCGGTGTATCGGGCGCCGCGTCGATGTCGAGCGTTTTGTCGTTGACGGTGATGCGAGCCATTCCGCCTCCCTGAGGGCGGCGGTTATGCTACACGATCTGCGCCGCCCGTAGCGGATGGTAGGATGGCGCACCGTGCCGACAGAATCCGCTTTCTATTCCCGCATATTCGCCCTGGTGGTGGCCGCGTCCCTGGGCTACGCGCTGTGGCGCATTTTCACGCCATTCTTCGAGGCGATGAGCTGGGCGATTTTCCTCGCCTTCCTGTTGTATCCGCTCAATCTGAGGTTTCGACGGCGGCTTCGCGGCAAGGGCCGGGCGGCCGGTGTGCTCACCGTCCTCACGCCCGTCGTCATCCTGCTGCCCCTCTCCGCGCTGTCGATCGCGTTCGTCGCAGAAGTGTCGGGCCTGATCCGCACGATCCAGCAGCGGGCGCGCGAGCTCGATATCAAGAGCTTCTCGGATCTGCAGCAGTTTCCGCTCATCGCCCGCGCGAACACCTGGCTGCAGGCGCATACCGCAGTCTCCGCCGACCAGGTGCGCAGCTGGGTGCTCTCGGCGACGCAGGATCTCTTGCAGCGCGCGGCGGGAATCTCGGGCTCGGTCTTCCTCGGTGCCCTCGGCTCCGTCATCGGGTTCTCGATCATGCTGGTGCTGCTATTCTTTTTTCTGCGCGACGGGGACGCCATGTGTGAGCGCGCGCGCCGGTTGATTCCGCTCGACGAGCAGCGCAAGGATCGACTGTTTCGGCAAATCTCGGGCGTGGCACGCGCCATCGTGCTCGGCACGACGCTCACGGCGTTGATTCAAGGCGTGCTGATCGGCATCGGCATCGCCATTGCAGGACTGCCCTCGCCGGTGGTGCTCGGCGTCGTGGTCGCCCTGCTCGCCATGCTTCCGATGGGCGGGGCCGCTTTCGTGTGGATTCCCGCGGTGGCCTGGCTGTTGTACGAGGGTCGCTGGGGTTTTGCGATTTTCATGCTGGCGTGGGGGCTGATGACCTCGGGACTCGAAAGCGTGCTGCGGCCGGTGTTGATCTCGGGCCGGGCCCGCATCTCGGCGCTCGCCATTTTCGTCGGCGTGCTGGGCGGCATCCCCGCCTTTGGCGCAATCGGCATCATCGTCGGCCCCGTGGTGCTGTCGCTGGTGCTCGCGCTGATCGAGTTTGCCGAGGAGACGGGCGGCAAGGCGAGGCAGCCCGGGCTGCCGTAGAAACCGGCCGCTCGAGCCGGCGAGTCGCCTCGCCAGCCCTCGAGCGCCTGCAGTACAATCCGCGCCCCCATGGACGTCTCTCACCTTCTCGACGGCTTGAATGACGCGCAGCGTCAGGCGGTGGCCTCACCGCCCGGCTCGGCGCTCGTGCTGGCGGGCGCCGGCAGCGGCAAGACCCGGGTGCTGGTACACCGGGTCGCGTGGCTGATCCAGGTGGAAGGCGCCTCGCCGCACAGCATCCTCGCCGTCACGTTCACCAACAAGGCCGCCGCGGAAATGCGCCGGCGCATCGAGACTCTCCTCGGCCATCCCGGCGGGGCGCTTTGGATCGGCACCTTCCACGGTCTGGCGCATCGGTTGCTGCGCCTGCATTGGCGCGAAGCGGGCCTGCCGCAGGGCTTTCAGATCCTCGATTCCGAGGATCAGGCGCGCCTCCTGCGCAAGGTCTTGAAGGCGCTCGATCTCGACGAGACCCGCTGGGTTCCGCGCGAGATCCTGTGGTTCATCAACGCGCAGAAGGACGAAGGTGTTCGGCCGAAGCACATCAAGGATGACGGCGATCCGACCCGGCGCCAATTGATCCGGATCTATCAGGCCTACGAAGAGGCCTGCCAGCGCGCCGGTGTGGTGGATTTCGCGGAGCTGCTGCTGCGCGCATTCGAGATGTGGCGCGATAATTCAGACCTGCTGCAACACTACCGTACGCGCTTCCGCCACGTTCTGGTGGACGAATTCCAGGACACCAACGCCATCCAGTACCGGTGGCTGACGCTGCTCGCGGGTCCCGAAGGAATGCTGTTCGCGGTGGGCGACGACGATCAATCGATCTACCGGTGGCGCGGCGCGCGCGTGGAGAATCTGCACCAGTTCCGCCGCGACTATCCCAAGGCGGCGTTGTACAAGCTGGAGCAGAACTACCGCTCCACGGGCACGATCCTGAAAGCGGCCAATGCCCTGATCAAGAACAATTCCGGCCGGCTCGGCAAGACGCTCTGGACGAGCGGTGCGGACGGCGAGCGCGTCAAGCTCTATGCCGCCTTCAACGAGCGCGATGAGGCCGACTTCGTCGTGAATCGCATCCGCGAGTGGGTCGACCACGGAGGTCTGCGGAGCGAGGTGGCCGTGTTGTACCGCTCCAACGCGCAATCCCGCGTCTTCGAAGAGGCGTTCCTGAATGCGCGCATGCCGTATCGCGTGTACGGGGGCCTGCGCTTTTTCGAGCGCGCCGAGATCAAGGACGCGCTCGCCTATCTGCGTCTGGTCTCGAGCCGCGCGGACGACACCTCGTTCGAGCGGGTGGTGAATCTGCCGACCCGCGGCATCGGCGCCAAGACGCTCGATACCATCCGCGAGCTCGCGCGCGAGAATGGCACGTCGCTATGGAGCGCCGCGGGAGCCTGCGCCGAGTCCGGGCTCGCGCAGCGCGGGGCGCTGGCTCTGCAGGGCTTTCTCGGAACGGTCGAGAAACTCGCCGGGGAGATCCGCGGTCTGGAGCTTCACGACCAGGTCGATCACATCGTCCAGTCGAGCGGCCTCATCGAGCACTACAAGAAGGAGAAGGGCGAGCGCGGCGAGGGCCGGGTCGAGAATTTGCTGGAGCTCGTCAGCGCGGCGCGCGGCTTCTCGCCCGACGGGGAGACCGATATGCAGCCGCTCGAGTCGTTCCTGGCGCACGCGGTGCTCGAATCGGGCGAAGGACAGGCGGACGCGTATTCGGACTGCGTGCAGATGATGACGCTGCATTCCGCGAAGGGGCTCGAGTTCCCCATGGTGTTCCTGGCCGGGATGGAAGAGGGGCTGTTTCCCCACCAGCGCTCGGCCGCCGATGTTGCGGCGCTCGAAGAGGAGCGGCGCCTCGCCTACGTCGGCGCGACGCGCGCCATGCGGCAACTGTACATCACTTACGCCGAGCAGCGCCGCCTCTACGGCGTCGATCAGTACGGACATCCCTCGAGGTTCATTCAAGAGTTGCCGCCGGAGCTGATCGAGGAGATCCGCCCGCGGCTGCAGGTCTCGCGGCCGCTATTCGTCAAGCGGTCGGCGACCCTCGAGGAGACGCCCGCGTCCTCGATGCGGTTGGGAAGCCGGGTGCGCCACTCCAAATTCGGCGACGGCGTCGTGCTCAACTTCGAAGGCAACGGCCCGCAGGCCCGCATCCAGGTGAATTTCGAGCGGCAGGGCACGAAGTGGCTGATGCTCTCCTATGCGAATCTCGAGGTCGTGTAAACTAGCGCGGCTGTGAAAATCATCATTTTGGGCGCAGGACAGGTGGGGCGAACGGCCGCGTATCACCTGTCCCGGGAAGAGGCGAACGAAGTCACCGTCGTCGACTCGAACGAGGAGATCCTGCGGGATTTGCACGACCGTCTCGATATCCGCACGGTCAGCGGCAATGCGGCGAGTCCCCGGATTCTGGAGGCCGCGGGGATCGCCCGCACCGACATCCTGGTCGCGCTCACCAATTCGGACGAGGTCAACATGTTGGCCTGTCACATCGCCTGGACGCTGTATCGAACGCCAAAGAAGATCGCGCGGGTGCGGTCTGCAGCGTTCACGGAGCGCGCCACGCTGTTCGGCGAGAACGCCGTCGCAGTGGATGTCTGGATCAGCCCCGAGCAACTGGTCACGGAATACGTGGCTCGTCTCATCCGCTACCCCGGCGCACTTCAGGTCCTCGATTTCGCGGATGGCCGGGTGCGGCTGGTCGGCATCCGCGCGCTGCAGGGCGGCCCGCTGGTGGGCCACGCATTGCGCACGCTGCGCGAGCATATTCCCAACGTCGACGCCCGCGTGGCCGCCATCTACCGGGCTGGAAAGAGCATCCAGCCCGAAGGCACCACGGTCATCGAGGACGGCGACGAGCTGTTCTTCCTCGCCGCGCGCAAGGACATCCGCATGGTGATGAACGAGATGCGGCGCGCGGAGGCGCCGGCGCGGCGGGTCGTGATCGCGGGCGGCGGCAACATCGGGTTCCGGCTCGCGAGCGAGCTCGAGGACAAGAACCAGGTGAAGCTCATCGAACGCGACAGCAAGCGCGCGCGGCGTGTCTCGGAGCTTTTGAACCGCACCACGGTACTGCACGGCGATGCGGCCGACGAGGAGCTGATGCTCGAGGAGAACATCGACAGCGCAGACGTTTTTGCGGCGCTCACCAATTCCGAGGAGGCGAACATCTTGTCCGCCATGCTCGCGAAGCGCCTCGGCGCTCACAAGGTGATGGCGCTCATCAACAAACCGTCATATGCCGAGCTCATCGAAAGCGGCTCGATCGACATCGCCATCTCGCCGCAGACGGTCACCATCGGCTCCCTGCTCGCCCACGTGCGCCGCGGCGACGTCGTGCGCGTCCACTCGCTCAGGCGCGGTGCGGCGGAGGCCATCGAAGTGATCGTGCATGGCGACGAGAACAGCTCCAAGGTCGTGGGGCGGCGCATCGAGGACATCGCGCTCCCTCAGGGAACCACCCTGGGTGCCGTCGTACGCGGCGAGGACGTCATCATCGCGCACCACGACACCACCGTGCAGCCCGACGATCACCTGATTCTGTTCCTGACGGACCGCCGCCACATGGATGCGGTTGAAAAGCTTTTCCAAGGCTCAGCGTCGTTCCTGTGAAGTCGATCCTGCTGCCGGTCGCGCACGTGTTCGCCATGGTGCTGATGGCGTTCGCCGTGACCATGCTGGTTCCTCTCGTCATGGCGGTGTGGCAGTTCGATCCGGCGCTCTGGTCGTTCCTGGAGTCCGGGCTCGCGACTTTCGCGTTGGGAGCGTTCCTCTGGTTGGCGACCCGGCGCTTCAAGCGCGAGCTGAAGACCCGCGACGGCCTGACGCTGGTGGCGCTCACCTGGGTGGCGCTGCCGGCCGTTGCGGGGATGCCGCTGTGGCATTACCTGCCGATCAATTTCACCGAGGCGTACTTCGAAGCGGCATCGGGCCTCACCACCACCGGCGGCACCGTGTTGTCCGGCCTCGAGTTCCTGCCGCGCTCCATCAATTTGTGGCGCCACCTGTTGAGCTGGCTCGGCGGCATGGGAATCATCGTGCTCGCCGTGGCCATCCTGCCGCTGCTGGGGGTCGGAGGGATGCAGATCTACCGCGCCGGGATGCCGGGGCCCATGAAGGACGCCAAGCTCACCCCGCGGATCGAGCAGACGGCGAAGCTCTTGTGGGCGGTGTACGCCGGCCTCACCGTCGCCTGCATCGCGTGCCTCAAGGGTGCCGGCATGAATTGGTTCGACGCCGTGTGCCACGGATTTTCGGCGCTGTCGCTCGGCGGATTTTCGACCTACGACGCCAGCATCGGTCACTTCAAGTCGCTGGGTATCGAGTTCGTTTTGATCGTGTTTCAAGTCCTTGCAGCGCTCAATTTCGCGACCCACTATCTGGCCTGGAGCCAGCGCGGTGCGCGCGCCTACTTCCGGGATGCGGAGGCCAAGGCGATTCTCGGCGTGCTCGCCGTGAGCTGCGTCGGAATCGCGATATTCCTCTGCGTGAAAGACACCTACGAGGATTTTCCGAGCGCGCTCAGGCACGCGACCTTCAACGTCGTCTCCATCGCCACCGACTCGGGATTGCACACCGACGACTATTCGCACTGGCCGATCTTCGCGCCGATGTGGATGATGTTCCTGAGCTGCATCGTCGCGAGCTCCGGATCCACCGGCGGCGGCATCAAGATGATCCGCACGCTGGTGCTCGCCAAGCAGGCGAATCGAGAGCTGAATCAGCTGGTCCACCCGAACATGGTCCGCCCGCTCAAGGTGGGGGGAACGGTGATTGCCAACCGGGTGGTGTTCGCGGTGCTCGCCTTCGTGTTCCTGTACTTCATGAGCATCGTCACCCTGGTGTTCCTGCAGCTGGGCAGCGGCTTGGATTTCATGACCTCGTTCTCGTCCATCATTGCCTGCATCAACAATGCGGGCCCTGGCTTGGGACTGGTGGGGCCGGGCAGCAATTACGGCGTGCTCAGCAATTTCCAGACCTGGGTGTGCTCCGCCGCGATGCTGCTCGGGAGACTGGAGGTATTCACGATATTGGTGCTCTTTACCCCCACCATGTGGCGAAAATGAGCCTCGGGAAAGCACTTTTTTACCACTTTGGTGAATTCACTGGGAAAGATCAGGGCGGCATGCGGAATATGGTGATCGCCGGATAAAAAGTGGGTGAATGATGCTATTTTTTCGCTGTTTCTGCGCTTGACCGGGAATGATAGCCCTCATTCAGCGCGTTCGAGAGGCTAGGGTGGAAATCGATGGAACCACGGTGGGGTCCATCGGGCGCGGCCTATTGGCGCTGATCGGGGTTCGCCCTGCCGATGATGAGGCCGCCGCCTCGAGGTTGCTCGACCGTGTGCTGAAATACCGCATTTTCGCCGATGAAGCCGACAAGATGAACTTGAGTTTGCAGCAGATCGGCGGGGATCTAATGCTGGTGCCGCAGTTCACGCTGGCGGCAGACACCCGCCACGGTCTGCGGCCGGGGTTTTCGACGGCCGCGCCGCCCGATCAGGGAAAGCGCCTCTACAGCTGGCTGGTGGAGACAGCGAGGAGCCGGCACGGCCCGGTGGCGAGCGGGGTGTTCGGCGCGAACATGCAGGTGTCGCTGACCAACGACGGGCCCGTAACCCTTTGGTTGGAGAGTTGAAATGTCGCCGGCCAAATGCGACCGAACACGCAGCGGTCGGCCGCTGTCAAATGTCATAATCTTTCTTGGCGTATCATTGTCTGCCGCGGATTTGGAGAATCGACATGTTCGACTCAAAGATGTTACTGGTCATCCTCGCGATTGCTCTGGTGATTTTCGGCACCAAGCGCTTGCGTTCCATCGGCTCGGATTTGGGCGCCGCCGTCAAAGGCTTCAAGACAGCCATGAACGAGGGCGAATCGGAAGAACGGCTGAAGCAGCTCAAGCAGGAGAAGGACGCCGACTTCGGAGCGGCCGCGGCGCATGAGGCCGAGGTCAAAGTGCCGCCCAAGCCGAACGCCTGATCTTGCATGCTGGATTTCGGGTTCTCCGAGATTTTGCTCACCTCGGCCATCGCTCTGGTGGTGCTCGGACCTGAGCGTTTGCCCAAAGTGGCCCGCCAGGTGGGTAACTGGATGGGGCGTGCACGCGTGATGGCGCGCCAGTTGAGCGAGCAGCTCGAGCGCGAAGTCAGTGCCGAGGAACTGCTCAAGCTGCAAACGAAACCGCCGCTCAAGCCCGATCAGCCCGCGCTCGTTGCGCCCGCCTCGGCGCCCACTTTTCCCATGCCGCAGCAGCCCGGGATGGCGGCGGCCGTGCCCGCGGTCGAGCCTGCAGCGGTCGAACCCCCGGCTGCCGCGCCCCCGCCGCCACCCCCACCCGTGCCGGATTGGCACGCGACCACGGCGGCTGCCATGCATCCGCCAACCCCCTCGAGCGCCGCCCCCGCTGCGCTCGCCGCTGATCATCCGCCCACCGTCGGCCAATGAGCGAACCTCAAGGCGAACCCGGCGGGCTCGCCGAAGGTACGCTGATCTCTCACCTGCTGGAGCTGCGCGACCGGCTTCTCAAAGCCATGCTGGCGGTGGGCATCTGCTTCATCCCCTGCGCGATGTACATGAACCAGCTGTTCACGTTCGTCGCCGACCCCTTGAAGAAGAAGCTTCCCGCCGGCGCCACCTTGATCGCAACGAGCGTGGTGGCTCCGTTCACCGTGCCGTTCAAACTCGCTCTCGTGCTCGCGATCGGCCTCGCGATGCCTTTCGTGCTCTACCAGGCCTGGGCGTTCGTGGCTCCCGGCCTGTATCGTCATGAAAAGAAGCTCGCGGTACCGCTGCTGGTGTCCAGCATCCTGCTGTTCTACCTGGGCGCCGCGTTCGCTTACTACGTGGTGATTCCGGTGATGCTGAGCTTTTTCATCGCGACCACGCCGACCGGCGTCCAGATGATGACCGACATGGGCGCCTACCTGGACTTCATCATGGTCATGCTGCTCGCGTTCGGCGCGGCGTTCGAGGTGCCGGTGGCCACGGTACTGGTGGTGTGGACCGGCTTCGTCAATATCAAGACGCTGAAGAAAAATCGGGGCTTCGTAATTTTGGGCCTGTTCATTTTCGCCGCCTTCGTCACGCCCCCCGACGCGGTCTCGCAGAGCGCGATGGCGGTGCCGATGTGTCTGTTGTACGAGATCGGCATCGTGATGGCGGGACTCTTGCTGAAGGACAAGATCGCCGAGCGGGCCAAGGAAGACACGGAGCGCGAGGCCGGAGCCTGATGAGACCGGTGCCGTAAGGTGGCGCTGCTGAGCGCACCAGGGACGAGCGCGCCCTCGAGCACCACCTTCCTGGGTCAGCCACGCGGCCTCGCCACGCTGTTTTTCACCGAGATGTGGGAACGGTTCACCTACTACGGCATGCGCGCGGTGTTGGTGCTGTTCCTGGTCTCCGCCGTCGGCCGGGGCGGTTTCGGCATCGACGACAGGACCGCGACGGCAATCTACGGCCTGTACACCGCCGGCGTCTATCTCGCCGCGCTCCCCGGCGGCTGGATCGCCGACCGGCTCATCGGCGCGCGGCGCGCCGTTCTCTTCGGGGGCCTGGGGATCGCGCTGGGGAATGCCATCTTGGCAAGCTCCTGGAGCCTGCATGCGTTCTATCTCGGCCTGTTCGTCATCGTGCTCGGCGTCGGACTCCTGAAGCCGAACGTGAGCGCCATGGTCGCCGAGCTCTATCCCGAGGGCGGCGCCAGGCTCGATGCGGGTTTCACCGTGTTCTACATGGGCATCAACTTGGGTGCAACGCTCGGGCCCATCGTCACGGGCGAGGCCCAGGAGCTGATCGGCCCCCGCGCCGGCTTCGCCGCGGCCGGCCTGTGCATGGCGCTGGGGCTCCTCCAGTATCACTTCACCCAGCGCCATCTCGGCCAGGCGGGCCGTGCCCCGCGGCCGGCAGACGCTGCGCAGCGCAAACCCTGGCTGAAGCTCTCGGCCGGGCTCGCGGCCGCCCTGCTCGCGCTGGCCGCGTGTACCCTGGGTTGGATCGAGGTCGATCCGCTGCGGCTCGCGCATGCCTCGACGCTGCTGATTGCCGGCACGGCGGCCGCTTTCTTCGCCTACGTTTTCCTCGCCGCTGGGTTGTCGGCCGAGGAACGCCGGCGCGCGCTCGTCCTCGTCGTGCTATTCGTCGGCAGCGCGCTGTTCTGGTCGGGGTACGAGCAGGCGGGATCCTCCCTCAACCTGTTCGCGGAGCGCTATACGGACCGACATGTCGGCGCCCACTTCGTGATCCCCGCCGGTTGGTTCCAATCGCTCAATCCGGCGTTCGTGATCATCTTCGCGCCGCTCGTAGCCTGGATCTGGGTGGCACTTGCCCGGCGCCAACTCAATCCTTCCGCGCCCGCCAAGTTCGCGATCGGCGTCATCCTCATGGGCTCCGGATTTCTGGTGATGTTCGGCGCAGCCTCGATCGTCGCACAGGGATCGAAGGTGCTGCCCTACTGGCTGATTCTCACCTATCTGCTGCACACCTTCGGCGAGCTCTGTCTGAGTCCCGTCGGATTGAGTTACGTGACGAAACTGGCGCCGCAGCGACTGGTCGGACAAATGATGGGGATGTGGTTCCTGTCGCTTTCGCTCGGCAATCTCGCGGCCGGATTGATCGCCGGAGAATTCGATGCGAGCAACGTCGCGGCCATGCCGGGACAATACCTGCACATCGTGTACTTCGCGGTGAGTCTCGGCGCGGTGCTCCTCATCTTGAGCCCGCCGGTGAAGCGGCTGATGGGAAACGTCGAATGAGCCAGGAGGAACACGGCCCAAGCTAAGCTAGCGGCGCTTGACGATCACCTCGAACCGCCCCTTCGGCCCGATGAACCATGATCCCACCATGCTCGTCAGGCTGACGACCACCGAAGCCCAGAAGGCGGATCCGAATCCCGCAAGGTGCATCCCCGGCAGCATCCATGCGACCAGCGCGACCATGGCGGCGTTGATCACCAGCAAGAACAGGCCGAGCGTGATCAGGGTCATGGGAAGCGTCAGCAGGATGGCGATCGGACGGATGACGGAATTGACGATTCCGAGCAGGATACCGGCGAGCAGCAAGGTGGCGGGGCTGTCGATCTGCACGCCCGGCACCCACCAGGTGGCAAGCCACAGACCCAGCGCAACGATGGCTGCACGCAGCAGAAATCCAATCATGTGCCTTCCATCGCCGATGTATGCCGGCGCCGGCGCCGAATTCAAGGTGCCTTGAGTGCCGGCTGGCTAGTAATCCAACCCCGGCAGGGGGGGATCCTTGGGGGGTTCCGGTGCCTTCGCCGGTTTGGGCTTCGGCGGGCTTTCGAGGGTCACTTTGATGCGCGCCATGAAGCGCTCCCAGCCGAGCCGCATCTTCACGTACGACGAGTCCCAGGTGGGAGATTCGGGAATTCCCGATCCCAACAACCGGAGCGAGGTCATCCCCTCCGACTTGCGCACATCGAGCAGAAAGTCGTCCACCACCGCCGAATCGCTCGGCGGGGTATCCGGACCGCTCAGGTAGATCAACCGGAGCCGGCGGTTCACGTCGAACACGTCGATGTGCGCTTCACGGCCGCCGGCACCGCGCTTGCCGATGCGGTAGAGGCCGTTTTCGCGCGGGTCGATCTCGGCTTCCTGGCCGGACCAGATGCGCACCAGCGCCGGGTCGGTCAACGCCCGCCACACGCGCGCCACCGGCACCGCTACCTCGACCAAATGCGCGTAGCCTCGGGTTCCGGAACGGGTAAGCTTGCGGGGAGAGCTCATCGCGGAACGCGCGCCTTGTGGTGGTCATCCAGGAAGGTCCTCAGCTTGCCGGAAAGCAAGCGCCCGCGCAGTGCTAGAATTCAACAACAAGGTGGAAATTCCATGGCATTTGTCGATATCGTGACTGCGCTCGCACTTCTGCAGTTCGTCGCATTCGGCATCCAAGTCGGCCGTGCGCGGTCCCGCTTCGGCATCAAAGCGCCGGCCATCACGGGCAATGAGCAGTTCGAGCGCCACTTCCGCGTGCAGCAGAACACGCTCGAGTCGCTCGTGCTGTTCGTCCCCGCGCTGTTTCTATTCAGCCGCTATTTCAATCCCACCTGGGCGGCGGGTCTCGGCGTCATCTATTTGATCGGAAGACAGGTGTATGCCGCTGCCTATGTGAAGGATCCCGACAAGCGCGGGCCCGGTTATGGACTCACCGTACTGCCGGTGCTGGTCTTGATCGTCGGCGGGTTGATCGGCGCGGTCCTGCAGATCTTCGGGCGCTGAACCGGCCGCGCAATTCGCGCCGCGATCGCTTAAAGTTATGCGCTGAAACAAGCTGGGGTGGCCTTGAGGGCCTGAGACGTCGGCTGCGTCCGTGGTAGGACGCGCACCGGCGAACCCATTGAACCTGATCCGGTTAGTACCGGCGGAGGGAGCATGGTCATCCAGTCGACGGTCGGACGACTCCATTGGGTCGGCGCCATCGCCGCCTTGGCCGCCCTGCCAGCAGCGTCCGTCGCTGCCGAGGGTGGCGATTCCCCAGAGCTCACGGCGATCGTCGTCACCGCGACGCTGCGCAGCACCCCGGCCATCGAGGTGCCGGCGAGCGTCACAGTCCTTTCGCAACAGACGCTGCGCGATGCGGGTCGCGCGAATCTCGAGGACGTGCTCGGGCTGATTCCCAACCTCAACTGGGCCGGGGATACCTCGCTGCCGCGCTACTTCCAGCTGCGCGGCATCGGCGAATTGGAGCAGTATCAGGGAGCCCCCAACCCATCCGTGGGGTTTTTGATCGATGACGTTGATTTCAGCGGACTCGGCACGGCGGGCACCCTGTACGACATCGATCAGGTCGACGTGCTGCGAGGTCCGCAGCCGACCCGCTATGGCGCGAACGCGCTCGCAGGTCTCATCTACATGAAGAGTGCGGAGCCCACCGATACCCTCTACGGCCGCGTCGATCTGAGCGGAGGCGACTATGGGGCGAATTCTCAGGGCGCCGTCGTCTCAGGTCCGGTCGATGCGCTCGATTCGGGCTTCCGGTTGGCGGTCCAGCGGTACTACAGCGACGGCTATTATCACAATCTGTACCTGAACCGAGACGATACCAACCGGCAGGACGAGTATACCTACCGCGCCAAGTGGGCCTACACGCCGTCCGATCGCCTGCGCATCGAGCTGACCGCCACGCAGGTGAACATCGACAATGGCTACGATGCGTACGCGGTCGACAATTCGCGCAACACCGAGGCGGACCAGCCGGGGGTCGACTCGCAGCACTCCACGGGCGTGTCGATCCGCGCTCATTACCTGGCGAGCGACACGGTCGGATTCACCGCCATCGCGACGTATGCCAAGTCGGTCATCAAGTACAGCTACGACGGCGACTGGGGGAACCCTGTGTTTTGGGCGCCCGCCGCCACGGTTTATCAGGCCTCGGAGATCCAAGATCGCGAGCGCTGGACGAAGACGCTGGAGTTGCGGCTCGGAACCGAATCGAATCGGGGATTCGGCTGGCTGGTCGGTTTCTATGGGAATCAGCTGGACGAGAGCCTTACCGATTTGAGCCTGTACGACTATCAGCCGCTCGCGGCCCCGGAGGATCCGGCCGCCGATCAGAGCAATGACGTGATCGACAGCGGCTATCGGGCGCGCAATGTCGCGCTGTTCGGCGAGCTCGACGGCGATCTCGCCCCCTCGCTGCGCTGGTCGGCGGGCTTGCGCGGCGAGCGCTGGAGCGCGAGCTATCAGGGCACCACCACGGGCTTCCTCGGCACCAATACCGGCTATACCACCGCCGCAATCACGCCGACCTCCATCGTAGCGGTGACGCCGGCGACGTTGCACCCGGCCAATGACCTGTGGGGCGGGCATGCTTCGCTGACCTACACGCTCTGCGCCGATCAGTCCGTCTATGCGACGGTCGTGCGCGGCTACAAGGCCGGCGGCTTCAACCTGAGCCAGGGCCTCTTGCCGGGCCAGTTGTCGTTCAACCCGGAGGAAGACCTCAATCTGGAAACGGGATACAAGGCCGACTTGCTGGAGCATCGGCTGACGATCGATGCCGATGTGTTCTATCTGCACCGTCGCGACGCACAGATCAAGACCAGCTTTCAGAGCGATCCGCAGAACCCCGACGATTTCGTGTTCTACACCGGCAACGCCGCGAGCGGCCACAATTACGGACTGGAGAGCGATCTTGCCTGGCGGGTGGCAGAGAGGCTCACCGTGGGCGCGGACTTGGGATTGTTGCAATCGTACTTCGAGGATTTCGTGCAGCAAGGCTCTCGAGGCACCAGCTCCCTGCCGGTGTCGCGCGAGCTCGCGAACGCGCCGCACTGGCAGGCCGCGGCGAATGCCACCTACCGCGATCCGCGCGGGCCGTTCGCGCGCATCGACGCGACCGGCATGGGCGGGTATTACTTCGATCTGCCGCCGAACGAGACCACCTCGAAACCGTATGGGCTCCTGCACGCCAAAATCGGCTGGGAAGCAGCGCGCTGGTCGGCCTATCTATCGGCCCGCAATCTATTGAACAAGCGCTATCCGGTCCGGGGCTTTTATTTCGGCGACGTCCCGCCGAACTTCCCGAACGAGGTTTACATCCAGCTGGGGGATCCGCGCACCTGGGTCGCGAGCCTGTCGGTGAACTTCGGCGGCGCGCCCCACTGAGGTTTCGGCATAGTTGACCACCGCGATCGAGTGCGCCGGAATGCTCAGCGTGAAGATCGGGCGGCCGTTCCTGGTCGCCGCGGCGGGCTTGGCGTCCACGATACCCACTCCGTCCGGAAGCCTGAGCTTGAGCTCGAATGCGATCGCGGACGCGCGCGCGTTCGAGATCTCGACCCGATGCGAGCGGCCGATGCGCGTCGCCTCGACCTGCACGTCGGGGCTCGGGCCCAGGTCTATTTCCAATTCTTCGTCGCGCGCGAGGTCACGCAGGTTCGATTCGCGCTCGAGGAGCCGCCTGCCCTGACTGAACGCGAACACCTGCACGTGCCCCGACGGCAGCGCAATTCCCAGATGATTCGCCTGCGTGTTCAGGGTTCGCAGAGATCGCGACGCCGGTGTCGCGCCGCCCGCGGCGGACAGCTGTTCGCCGGGATCGAGTTCGAGGCCGTACACCAGGGAGACGGGGATGGCGGTGCGATCCATGAGCCGAATCTGCTTCGATTGCAGGCTGGCGACGGTGGTCGGCTCCTGGATGCGGTAGAGCTTCAGATCCCCGAGCTGCTCTTGCTGCGCTTGCTGGGCCGGGCCGGCGAGCTGGAAGGCGGCGGCCGCTGCCGGCGCCGCCAGCGCCTTCTTCAGACCTTGCCCTCCGAGTCCGGCCGACCGCATGTCGAGCTGCAGCTGCATCGGGATGTCGCTGGTCGAGCCGCGCGGCCAGCAATTCGCGACGATGGGTCCGCCGATGTCGAGGGGCTCGATCTCGCCGCTCTCGCGGTTCACCCGGCCGGCAACCACCTGGGTCTGGGCTTCGCGAAATCCCGTGCCGTTGCCGTTCGCCAGGGTGACCCAGGCGCCGAGATCCATCGAGCGGCCGTCCGGGGCGAGCGTCGCGGTGTAATCGGCCGCCCAGTCGAAGCCGCGTGCGAGGTATGACAGCATGACCGTGGCGCTCGCCTCGCGGTGCGCTCGAAGCCAGACCGACAAGGTCGGATGCGCGCGCAGGCCTTCGGTGCCCTCGAAGCTCAGCGTTTCCGGCAGGCCCGAACAGCGCAGCGCCTCGATGCCTTGTTCGCTTTTGAAAACCACACCGCCTTGCGCATCCGACAGCACGGTGCCCGGCAGGCGTTGCACGCGGCCGTCCTTCGGGTTGGTGCGCGTGAGCACCAGGGGTTTGCCGACGGCGGCAGCCGCCAATGCCGAAGGACTCAGCACCGCGGCGTCGCGGTTCTTCTCGAGGATGATGTCGTCCAAGCCAGCCACGATGGCGCTCTCGGGCTCGATCCCGTCGGCCACCCCATCGAAACGCAGCCGGTTGTCCCCCGCGTGCAGGTGTACGGTGCGCGTCTCGGTGATCAGGGCGAAGCCGTTCAGCCGATCGAGCTCGATCGATCCCGAGGCGCGGTAGGGATCGCGGTAGACGGTTACGGAGACCGCGCTCGGCGCCTCCGCTGGTGCGTCCTGGACGGAGACCTGCGATTCGGACGGCCCGGTAAGGAGCAGACCCGCGAGCGCCGCGCCCGACAAAATGACCAGCCACCCGCAGCCCCGCGCAGCCATGCGAGCGGTCAGGGCGCTAGAACCGGGTCTCGAAGCTGGCGGTCAGCACGGTAGTGCCGTTCGCCGGGACGTTCACGGCCCATTCGGCCGTGTCGGCGCTGCGCCGGGTGCTCTGCTCGCTCTGCGCGCTGATGCGCGCGTCGCCCCACAGCCCCTGTTGCAACAGAGCCACGGTCACCGGCCGAGGCAGCGCGTTGGAAAACTCGTATCGCATGTCCGTCTTCCAGTCGCGCTCGTTGACCCGGGTGCGCTTCTCGACCAGTGCTTTCACCTTCACATCGAAGGCGTCGCCGGTGACCAGCGAGAGCGTCGACCCCATCGGCGTGTGATCGATGCGGCTCTCGCCGATGAACTGCGGTTCTCCGCGTTTGTCGCGCAGGTAGAAGCGCAGAGTGCCGGCGGGCAGCTGGTCCCCGAGGCCCTCGTGCGCGCTGGTCGAAAAGCGGTACGTGCTCTTCGCGCTCTGCGGCTGATCGGAGCTGGCCAGCCAGTGATTCAAGAATTCGTATCCGTGTTCGGCGGGCACGCCGTGCACGTCGAGAAATCCGACCTGCTTGGTCTCGAGGTTGGCGATGGTGGTGCGCTCCGGCAACGGATACAGGTAGAAGTCGCCGAGCCGCTCGCGGTTGCCGGTCTCGGTGCCCGGTTGCTCCAGCGCCGGGCGGCGAAGCGGCTGACGCCACCCATTGGGGGGCGGGCCGAACTGGCCCGGCGACCCGGCCTGGCTGGGTGAGCCCGCCACCAGCAGGGTTTGGGCGTTCTCGTAGGGGGTGCCGCTCGAATTGGTGAGCGTGATCCAGCCCTGCACGTCGAGCTTGCCGGCCGCCTCATCGTAGAGCGCCACGTAGTCCGCCTTCCAGCCAAGACCCGGGGTCAGGTAGCTCAGCGACGCAGTCCGCGTGCCCGCGCGGGCGCTGTCGATGGTCACCGACAGCGTGGGACGGGCGCGCAGATTGTCGGGAACCTTGTCGAAGATCACCCGCACCGGCAGTCCGTCGTCGCGCAACACCTCGATGCGCTGTCCGATCTTCAGGACCACGCCGCCATTGGCGGCGAGCACCTCGGCCTGTTCCCGCGTCTCCGCGCCGGTGGCCGGATTGACGCGCACGATGGTGACCTCGCGGCCGACCGCCTTTTCCATGAGCTTGGCGGGCGTCAGCAGATCGAAATCGAAGTTTTGTTCGACGACCGACATGTCGCCGGCCGTGAGTGAGACGGTCTCCGGACGAATTTGCGCCGAGACTCCCTCGAACTCGATGCGCTGGCGGCCGCCCCTCACGTCGATGTCGCGCCGCTCCTGGACCAGGGCGAGGTCATCGGTGTAAATCGTGATCGACAGGGACTTGTCGGCGGCCTGGACCGCCGTCGCCAGCAACGCAAGCCACAGACAGCGGGCGGCGACGCGCAGCGGGCCCGGCGTTCGGCCGTTGCCGCACCGACACCGGCCGTTAGCGCATCGACACCACGCGCTCGGTGGTGAGCGACTCCATCCAACTCTTGACGCGCTTGGCATCGGCAACCCGCGTGTACTTGCCCAGGGAATCCAGCAATACGATCACGACATTGCGGCCTTCGATCACGGCCTCCATCACCA
>Ga0182012_10000579_pt1 | contig 40612 bp, 44 predicted proteins | sample 612S2SmetaG_FD_120486 | JGI IMG/M metagenome (GOLD analysis project Ga0182012, IMG submission 120486) | Permafrost microbial communities from Stordalen Mire, Sweden - 612S2S metaG | ecosystem: Environmental > Terrestrial > Soil > Wetlands > Permafrost | place: Sweden: Stordalen | collected...
CAAGCGGGGGCGAAGCGTGCTAGCATTGAATGCGGCTCGGGATCCAAAACCCATCGGTTTCAAGGGAGCGCCCAAATGCGTTACGTTCTTGTTGCGATTTTCGTTTGCGCGGTCGGCATGCCCGCGGCGTCTGCTTTGCCGACGGTCAGCCCCAATTCGCTTTCGCTGTCGAAAGCCGAGCCAGTAGCGCAGCCGGTCAAGCGCGCACGCCCGCACGCTCGTCGTCAGAGCCGCGGCGCCAGCGCCGGCGCTGGCGGCATCCACCCCTTGGTCGGAAGCGGCGATTACTGAAGACCGAAAGAAGCCCCGCGGCTTCGAACGCGGCGCGTCGTACGGCGCGGGCGCCGCGGCAAGCCGGTGTTGAGCGCTATCTTTCAAAAAGCCGGCGCCGCTTGCTAGAAGTCTTGCGCGATGGCCGAAGCGGAGGCCCAGTCAAAATGATAGTTCACGCCCACTCTTGCGACATTCCCGTCAAACCGTGTTGAAGCACGCGTGTTGCTAACCAACAGGATGTCGCCAAAATTCCTGTCGGTCGTGATGCCGACGGAATAATTCGCGTTGCCCAGATCATAGTACAGATATTCGAGTTTGACGCTCCAGTTTGGACAAAATAGCCACTCGACGCCGCCGCCTACTGTCCAGCCGGCACGCGTATTGGAAAAGCTGCTATTGTTGGCCGCAAGGAATTCGTAGCTCGGCGGCTGATCGTTTGGAACTGTTTGGAAGAAGCCCGTCTTGGCCGTCACCCCACCGTAGGCGAAGCCGCCAGTCGCATAGGCGAGCAATGTAGGGGTCAGGAGATAACCAACGCGGCCACGAACCGTGCCGAGATAATCCAGGCCCTTGCTAGCGGACGAAACCGTCAAGAAGTTGAGCCCGGCCGTTGGCGCGGGAAGAAGGCTCGTATTGGTCCCGCTGTCGGCGCTGCCCGCGACGCCCTGGATATCCGCTTCCATCCCGAGAACGAAGCTCTCGTTGACCCGCCAGTTGTAACCAATCTGGCCGCCGCCGATGAAACCGGCGCCCTGCGTGGCGAGCGTTCTGGCGCTCGCCATTGAAGAGCCGGCCGCCCATGGCTCCTCCCCGACGCCCGGCGCCACGAAAACTGGCGTCGACAACAAGTTAGCCGCGGCGTTTGAATTCCACGCGCCGCCCGCGTTTAAACCGGCATAGAATCCGCTCCAGGTGAACGTGTCCGCCATTGGCAGAGCTGGCAGAGCCGGAAGCATACCGCGCGAGGGAAGATCGGCCGAGAAAGCCGTCCCGCCGAGTAAAGCCAACGCTAGCACGGCGGCGGGAGCTGTCTTTTTCATATTCGACGATCCTTAAATTGCGCGGAAAGGAAATCAGCGAGGCGGAAGCAAGGCTTTGTCGCCCGTCGCCCCTTCGCTAACGAAATATGAAGTTCGTTGGTAAATATTTGACTAAGGCGTTTTCAGACTAATCCTGATCGCATCCGCGCGCGGCGAAGAAATTCGCGCTTTCGCTTCGAAAAATCCTGAAAACGCTCTAATTCCCGACGGGCCGCGCGTTTTTGACGAAGGCGCCGACGATGACCGCGTGCGCGACATGCTCGGCCATGCATTGATAGCCAAGATCGTTCAGATGAAAATTGTCTCGGGACAAAAGCTCCAGATTGGCGTGCGTTTGTGAAATAAACCGCATCGCGTCATAGCGGCGGACATAAAGCACGTTCTCCGCCGACGCGGCGCGCTGCAAACTGCCGCGAATCGCCGTGGAGTTCGCATCGCGGGCGAGGCGCGGCGTGTATTGCATCCCGACGAGAACGATGTCGATCTTGTTTTCCTTCAGCCAGCGAATGGTCGAGCGGACCGTGGCTTCGAATTCCTCGGGAGAGATGCGCAGGAGCGCGTCATTCGTGCCGAGCTGCCAAAGAACAAGATCGGGCTTGTTGATGGCGACCTCGCTCGGGATGCGCTCGGCGGCGATCTCCGCCACCTCGCCGGAAACGCCACGATTGATGATTTGAATGTCAACGCCCTTGAGCGCCGTTTCGAGGATCGCCTCCAGCTGCGACGGATAGGTCTTGCCATTCGACGTAGCGCCGACTCCGGCGGTCGAGGAAGAGCCGATCGCCAATATCCGCGCGCTCTTTCGCTCCTTCAGCGCCGCGGCGAAGTTCGGCAGCGGCACGGGCGCGGCGATATCGGCGGCGGGCACATCGCAGGCCGAACTCAAAGGCGGCGGCGCGGCCGGACGCGCGGCTTCCTGCGCGCGCGGCGCGACATTCAGGACAAGCTCGAACGCGAGAGCGATTGCGACGCGGGCGCCAATTCCATTCGCAGTCTCGCGCGCCATTCCGATACCCATGCGACCATTCCCATCACGAAGACGCCGATGATAATTATCACCGCATCGGTTGCAACAAGTCCGCCATACTCGAAGCGGGTTATCTGTCCTGTCAGGCTTAGAAGCGACGCGGCGCAAAATACATTGAGCGAATTTCGGCCGAGCAGATTTAGAAATTTCGAAATACGCGGCAGCCAGATGCTGATCGTCTTGAAGGAGCCAGCGAACAGCGCCGTCAACGCCAGGCTGTGAATCAAGCGCGCGGGCGACAGAAAGCTCTTGTCGAACAAGAAGAAAAGCTTGGGATCGGGAACCGCGATCGGATCGGGCGAGAAATTGGTTTGCGCGACAATCATTCCAAGCGCCACGATGGGGAGAGCCAGCCACCGCAGCATTTTGTGAAAGCGCCGCGCAAGCGCGCCGAGGCCCTCGTCGCCTCCGAGAAGGAAACCCAGAACAAATATAAGCTGCCAAGCCAGGGGGTTGAAGAACCAGACGCCTTCAACCGGCCAGGTCGGGAAATTCACGCCGAACGCGAGCGCATAGACATAGATCGCGAGCGATAGGGGGAGCAAAATCGGCCTCGCATGCCGGTGAGCGAGCGCGACGAGCGGCGCGACCAGCATCAAGACGAAATAAAGCGGCAGTATGTCGAAATAGCCGAGCTGATGCGTGAGCAGGACAAGTCCAATGTGCGCCCGGACGGGATCGTTGAAGACGGCTGAAGCGTTGTGCCAGTCGAGCAGGAACGGCGCGTCGAGCAAAAGCGAGGCCCCCGCGAGAAGCGCGATCGCCAGCCCCGTAATGACGGTCTGCGCGAAGTAAACCGTCAGCGCGCGGCCCCCGAGGCGAAACATCAGCCATTTCCCCGAGTGCGATCGCGCGGGACCGTCGATCAGCTTGCGCAACGCCCAACCCGCCAGAAAGACGAAAAGCTCCGCCGAGTCCGAAAGCGATATGTTGCGAAAGGTGAAGCGTTCGAAAAAATTGCCGGGAATATGATTGACGAAGATCGTGAGAAGAGCGAACCCGCGCCAAAAGTCGATCTCATTTGGTTCGCGCATGCTGGCTTTCTCTATGGACCGCCATTTCATAACACGGTCGCGAGGGTCTTCCGCCCGAGCGAGATAACATCGACGCCGCCCCGAATATAGCCTGCGCGAGACCGGCGCCAAAAGTCGTTTGCGGCGGCCACGCTTGCGCCGCCGAAGGCCGTCGTCTATATGATGCATTGCAATATGGTGCCACGCATGTGCGTGTCGCCAAAGGTCCGTGTCGATTGCATCTTAACGGGCAGACTATAACCAACGCCGAATTTGCCGAGCCTTGGTTTGAAAGGCGATGTTGGTCCGACGCTTTATTCTGCTCGCTTTCGGCTTTTGGCGAGGCCACTCGCGGGGTGCCGCTTGGCTGCTGTCACTGGGCTTCCTCGGCTGCCTGGTCGTGAACGTATTTGTCGCGCTCGCGGTAAACCGCTGGAGCAAAGGCTTTTTCGACGCGCTGCAGGCGCGCGAGTCCGCCGGCATCATCCAAAGCATTTTTCAGCTCGCGATCCTCGGCGCCGTGACCGCCGTCGCGGCGATCGCCACGCTGCAATGCCGCATGCGCCTCCAGGTCGGCTGGCGCCTCTGGCTCACCTCCAACCTCGTCGAACGCTGGCTGCAAAAGGGGCCGAGCCAGGAACGCGCGATTTCGCATTCCATCGACAATCCCGACGCGCGAATAGCCGAGGATTGCCGACTGGCGATTGAGCTGTTCGTCGATCTCGCGGGCGGGATCGTCAATATCTTCCTCGTTTCGACCTCGTTCATCGTCGTGCTGTGGCAGGTCGGCGGGTCGTTCAAGATTTTCGGCTTGACGGTTCCGGGCTTTCTCGTCATCGCGGTCGTGCTTTACACGAGCCTCACATCGCTGAGCATGTGGATATTGGGTCGTCCGCTCGTCGCGAGCGTCGAGCACAAAGCCGCCGCCGAAGGCAATTTTCGATATGCGCTGACGACGGTTCGGGACGAACTCGAAATGGACGACGCGCTCGAAGGAGATCGCGGCAATCGCACGAACTTTCGCGGCCATTTATGGCGCCTCGGGCGCAAATGGGCCGACGTGATCGAGGGTCAGACGCGGATCATGTTTCTGACCAGCGCCAATAATCTTCTGGCGCCGGCGGTTCCGCTCCTGCTCGGCGCCCCGAAATATCTCGCGGGAGACATGACGCTTGGCGACCTCATGCAGGCGGCCGCGGCGTTCTTGCAGGTGCAGCTCTCCTTGAACTGGCTCGCCGACAACGCCTTGAGCCTCGCGAACTGGTCCGCCTCGGCGCGGCGCGTCGCCGCGCTCGATTTCGCCATGGAAAATCGGGAAATCGACGCGCGGGAGGAAAACGTCGTCCCCTTCCACAAGGACGGCGTGGCGGCCATGGCCGGCGACCGCGGCGCGGTTCGACCGGAGTCGACCGCGAGTTGAGACTGACGCCGGACGAGCGCGCGGTCCGCCGTAAATCGGCCATTTCGCGCTCGCGATGCACATCGTGAATCACGACGTGGCGGCCTCCCGACGGCATTTGCATATAGTCGCGACGCGCCGGCGTGCGCTTGGTGTCGAAATAGCTGATCGCGTCTTTCGCTCCGGCGGGCGCGAGCCACGGATTGGTCTTGCGCGGAACGGGAAAGCCGGGCTGCCCCTGCGTCGCCGTCATGAGCGAACTCGCGGCGTTGCGCGCCTTGCGGTAAATATCGCCACCCTCCCCCGTGGACAGCGGCGCGCGATTCTGTTATTTCGCGCCTCACGGGTCAGGTGCTGCCTCCAGCGCCCGGCCGACTATTTTCTCAATCCCATGCCCGCCGCGCGCAAAGCGGGGGCCGCCAACCATAGGATCGCTTCGTGCAAGTTCTCGTTCGCGACAACAATGTCGACCAGGCTCTTAAGGCGCTCAAGAAGAAGATGCAGCGCGAAGGCATTTTCCGTGAAATGAAATTGCGCGGCCATTACGAAAAGCCGTCCGAGAAGCGGGCGCGCGAAAAGGCCGAGGCGGTCCGCAGGGCGCGCAAGCTGGCGCGCAAGAAGCTGCAGCGCGAAGGCCTGCTGCCGATGAAGCCCAAGCCCGCTTTCGGCGCGCGTTAATCCCGCCTTTGGCGCGCGTTGACGGTCGGTTAAGGTTACGCGGTCCTAATGTCGCCACGGCGGCGGCGGATTCTTGGGTTTGCGTTCGCGGCCGGAATCGGGCGCGACATCTCCGGGAGGATCTGACGGCATGAGCGAAACCCACGCGAGGGCGCGCGGACGGTTCTCGCGGAGCCGCGCCTCGGGATTTGGCGCCTCGGGATTCGCCTTGGCGACGTTGGCCGCGCTGGCGCTCGGCGGCTGCCTGACGGATCAGGTCGTCGAGCGGCCGCCTGGACGCGGCATCGCCGAGGTCAGCGCGAGCGACCCCGGGGCCGCCCAGGCCAATATCGAATCGCTGACCGACGTGATTCGCCGCAACCCATCGAGCCCGGAGGCCTATAACACCCGCGGCGCGGCCTATGCGCGCCTGGGGCATTTCCAGGAAGCGGTGGACGACTTCACCCAGGCGATCCGGATCGATCCCAATAACTTCACCGCCTACACCAACCGCGCGCTGGCCTATCGCCAAAGCAGCCGCAACGATCTCGCGAGAGTCGATTTCGACCGTGCCATCTCGGCCAATCCCAATCACGCGCCGGCCTATATCGGCCGCGCCAACCTACTGCGCGCGCAGGGCAATCTGGATCAGGCGCGAGCCGATCTCGACACCGCCATCAGGCTCAATCCCGAGAACGCGCAGGCGTTCCACGCGCGCGGGCTCATCAACCAGAAGCAGGGCGACAATATTCGCGCCGTGACCGATTTCGACAACGCCATCGACCGCGACCCGTTCGCGGCGGCGCCCTATCAGGCGCGCGGCGAAAGCCTTGTGACGCTCGGCAAATACGACAAGGCGATCGAGGACTTCAACGCGGCGCTCAATGTCGATAGCAAGAGCGCCATGACCTGGGCATGGCTCGGCCTCGCCTACGACCGCGGCGGCAATCGCGGCAAGGCGCAGGAATCCTACCAGCGCGCGCTCTCGCTCGATCCCAGCCAGCCCATCGCCAAGCAGGGCCTGCGCGGCTAATGCTTTCGGCGAAAGTGGACGCCGGTTCGCGTTAAGAGCGGGGACTTTGTGTCCTTCGTGCTCTTCGTGGTCAATGATTTCACGACCAAGGCGCAAAGCTCACTAAGCAGGACCGATAGAGCCTGTCGTCGCGAAGCGACTCAAAGAATGCGCGTCAACCTCGCCCGGCGCGCGCGAAAACGATCAGCTTCGCCGTCAGCGTCTGCACGACTTGATTGTTCTGGTTGAAGGTCGTGGTCTTGCAGATCACGTTTCCGCGATCCGGGCGGGAGCGCGACGGCGCGATGTTCAGCACCTCGCTCTCAATACGCAGGCTGTCGCCGGGGCGCACCGGACGCGGCCAGGCGAGTTCGCCGCCGGCGCCGATCACCCCATCGGCGAAGGGCGCGCCGCCCTCGATCAGCAGCCGCATGGTCAGCGCCGCCGTCAGCCAGCCGCTGGCGATCAGCCCGCCGAACATGCTGGATTTGGCCGCCTCGGGGTCGGTGTGGAAATATTGCGGATCATATTCGCGGGCGAAGCGCAGCATCTCCTCCGCCTCGACGGCCCGCGGCCCGGCGCGATAAATCTGTCCGACCGCGAGATCCTCGAGATAAAGCTTTTGCGTCATGCGTCCCCCTTTGATCCGCTATTGGACCGGAAGCCGCCAGGCGTCAATCGCCATGCGGCGCGCGCCGCGCTGGACGGGAAGAAGCGGCGACAACCGAGCGTGTTGCGAATCAGCCAATTCCATTCAGGCTTGATGAAGCCGTTAATCTTTCTTTTGTGTTAACAGGCACTAGATAATCTCGGTGGTCAGGACGCCCGGGCGGCCGCCGTTTCATGTCGATAATTAGGGAGAATTCGATGACTGGTTCCTCCCCCGTTCACGACCTTCGGGAGCGCCTCGAAACGGCGCGCCTTTCGGCGATAGAAGAATTGGCCGCGAAGGGCGGGCCGCTGGCTGCCGATGCGCTTCAGAAAATCGCGCTGCTGCACTCTGTCTTGAGCGCGGTTCGCGATGAGATCAGGATCTACGAAGTCAAAATCGGCGGCGGCTCGGAACAGCCGCTCGAATAGCGCGGCGGGTGCGCCTGTTGGCAAATTCCTTCGGCAGCAGGCCATTCGTGGCCATACTCGCGGCGAGCGGCGAAAACAGGTCGTGTTGGGAATAGCCCATTCCATTCAGGCTCGATGGAGGCGTCGACCTTTCTTTTGCGTTAACGGGCCCCATTTACATTTTCCGAACCAATTGAAAAAGAAGGCCCAGATCATGGCGACCGCGAAACACCGCAACGAAAAACACGATCCCAAAAAAGCCGCCGATGACACGACAGCGAAGCGCCGGGACGCCGCGGCGCCTAAAGTCGAGGCGCAAAAGCCCCACGATGATAAGCAGTCGGCTCGAGCGGACAAGGCGAGGAGGGACGCGGCTGCTGACGCCTTTCGGAACGAGAAAGCGCATGAGCCGCCGCCCAAGCACCGGGCTTGAGGAGTTCCGGTTAGCCGCGCGATGCTAAGTCCAGCCGCTTGATCGCGGTCACGTCGCCGGCGCCGGCTTGTAGGTTGCGCGCGCGCACCTCGTCCAAGGGCTCGCTCGTCACCAGCATATGGGCCGCATTGGCGTGCAGCAGCAGGCGCGCGTCGCGCATGACGCCGACATGGCCCTTCCAGAATATCAGATCGCCGCGCTCCAGCGCCTCCCCCGCTTTGAGCGGCCGCCCCAGCGCGACCTGCTGCAGATCGGTGTCGCGCGGGGCGTTGACGCCGGCGAGCAGCAGCGCGTTTTGCACGAGGCCGGAACAGTCGATCCCCATCGAGCTGCGCCCGCCCCAAAGATAGGGCGCGCCGATCAGCGTCTCGGCGACGGCGACGAAATCCGCCGCCGGCGCGTCGAGCGACGCGAGATGTTTGGCGAAGATAAAGCCGCCTTCGCTGGTCACCGCGAAACCGTCGCGCGAATCGACGATGGCGAGTTCCGCGCCGAGCGGCAGCGTGACCAGCGGCGGGTCTTTTATGCCGGGCCGCGGATAAACGAAGCTGCGCGGCGCGCTCACGCGATGCGTCGGCGCGTAGAGCTTGCTCCACAGCGTATTGGCGGGGATCCAGCCGACATATTTGTCGCGCGCCAGCTGTCCCCAGGCCCAGCCTTCCTCTTCGTCGTAGACGGTCACGAGTTCGCCGTAGAGCGCCTGCGTGTCGAGGCCGGCGTCGGGGCGCGGCTCGTGTTTTACGTCGACGACGCCCTCCTTGACCTGCATGACGACGCCCTCGACGAAACGCGCCGCCGCGACGCGCCCTTCGAGATATTTCGCGGCGAGATCGGGCCGCGCCGGCGTGAGCCGTCTGTCGAAAGTCTCGCTCACGACGCCCTCCCCTCGGCGGCGCGCGCCGAGATCAAATCGTAAAGCAGCCGCGCGGCCTGGATGTCGCCGCCTTCGGGGCGGCCGGGCTTCGCCGCCGGGTTCCAGCAATAGACGTCGAAATGCGCCCAGCGCTCGGGATCGGCGACGAAGCGTCGCAGAAACAGCGCCGCTGTGATCGAGCCCGCCATGCCGTTGCTGGTGACGTTGACGACATCGGAAATTTTGCCGTCGAGGCCGCTGTCGTAATTGTCCCACAGCGGCATGCGCCACACGGGATCGGCCGCCGCAGCCGCATGTTTCGCAATGTCTTGCGCCAGCGCGTCGCAGCCGGTGTAGAAGGGCGGCAATTCCGGGCCGAGCGCGACGCGGGCGGCGCCGGTCAGCGTCGCGAAATCGAACAACAGGTCCGGCGCGTCCTCGGAGGCGAGCGCCAGCGCGTCGGCCAGCACGAGCCGACCTTCCGCGTCGGTGTTGCCGATCTCGACCGAAAGCCCCTTGCGGCCGCGATAGACGTCGCCGGGCCTGTAGGCCGAAGCCGACACCGAATTTTCGACGATCGGCAGAATCACCCGCAGCCGCACGGGAACCTCGCCCTCCAGCAGCATCGACGCCAGTGACAGCGCGACCGCCGCGCCGCCCATGTCCTTCTTCATCGGCAGCATCGAGCTGGAAGGCTTGATGTCGAGCCCGCCGGTGTCGAAACACACGCCCTTGCCGACCAGCGTCACCTTCAGCGCATCCTCGGGACCATGGACGAAATCGACGAGACGCGGCGCCTGCGCGCTGGCGCGTCCGACGGCGTGGATCAGCGGGAAATTCTCGGTGAGCAGCGCCCCGCCGACGACGACTCGCGAGGTCGCTCCGTGACGCTCGGCGAGTTCGAGCGCGGCGCCGGAAAGCGCCTCCGGCCCCATGTCGTTGGCCGGCGTGTTGACGAGATCGCGCCCCATGACGACGGCGCGGACGATCCGCGCGAGGCGGGCGGCGTCGACGCCTTTGGGCGCGCAAAGCCGCGCGCGCTCGGCCTTTGGCGCGACATAACGCGAAAAGCGATAGCGCGACAAAAGGAAGGCCAGCGCCGCCGCCTCCGGGTCCGCGGCCGCGCGGTCGAAGCGATAGACGCCGGGCGGCAGCAGCGTCGCGAGCTTGCCCGCGAGGAACGGGTCGCGCTGGCGCGCTCCATGCGCCTCGACGCCGAACAGCACGCGCTCCAGCGCGCCGTTTTCGCCGGGCTCCAGCAGCGATTGGCCGGGCTTCGCCTCGAACCCGCAAGCCCGCGCGAAGGCGCGCGCGCGCTCGGGCAATCCCGCCGCATAGCCTTCCCAGTCCCCCGCGTCGACGAAATCAATCGGGATCGCCTCGCGCGTTCCTTCGTCCAGACCGATATCGACAGCCATTTCGCCTCCTCGCGATTTCGTCGCCGGCGCCTCGAATTGGGACGAACGCCGCCCCTTGTTAAGCCGCCGTTAGGGTTAACGCTTTATTGCTCGACTTAGCAGTCCACCTGAAAACGAGAAGAACCGCCGTGAACAAGGCCGCGCCCCGCCCCGATGCTTCTCTTCCCTTCGCGCATGCCGGCGCGAAGCGCAACAGCCGCGCCGCCTGCGCCGCGGCGCTCATGATTCTTATCGGCCTTTCCGGTTGCTCCAAGGGGCTCGGCGACGTCACGGGATCGATCGGCAAGCCCCAGGCGCCGGCCAAAATACCGACCGAAGAAGGCGCGCTGCGGCGATTCGCCGACGAATGGGGAAGGCGCTACGACGCGAACCCCAAGGACAAGGTCGTCGCGATGACCTACGCCCGCGCGCTGCATGGTCTCGACCAAAATACGCAAGCCGTCGCCGTGCTGCAGAACACCGCGATTCAGAACCCGAACGACATGGAAGTTCTCGGTGCCTATGGCAAGGCGCTGGCGGACGCTGGACGGCTCACCGAAGCCGCCGACATTCTGTCGCGCGCCCATACGCCCGAGCGGCCGAACTGGTCGGTGGTCTCGACGCAGGGAACCATCGCCGACGAACTCGGCGACCACGAAGCCGCGCGCGAATATTATCGCGAGGCGCTGAAAATCCACCCCAACGATCCGACCGTGCTGTCGAACATGGGCCTCTCCTACGCGCTGTCGCGACAGTTGCCGCGCGCCGAGGAGACGCTGCTGCTCGCCGCCGCGCAGCCGGGCGCCGATATGCGCGTGCGCCAAAACCTCTCGCTGGTGCTGGCGCTGGAGGGCAAATTCCCGCAAGCGGAGGAATGGTCGCGCCGCGATCTCTCGCCGATCGAGGCCGCCGCCAATGTCGCCTCGATCCGCCAGATGATTTCGCAATCCAACACATGGCGCGACATCGCCGCTTCGCCGGCGAACGCGTCAGCCGTCCGCCGCAAGGTGAGCGCCGCGGCGGCGGCGCCGGCCGAGGAGCGTTAAAGGTCGCCTCGGTTCGAAGCATGCTTATCCGGTTTGATGACAAAGCATGGTTGGAACCTACCGCGCCGTGCGTGACCAGCGCGCCGGGCGCCACCTCGCGGAATTCGAGTATCGCTTCAATCGAAGATACGACCTCGGCGAGATGAACCCAAGGCTCGCCGTCGTCGCCCTCACAACCGCGCCCATGCCTTAAAGGCTCCTGAAGCTGGCTGACGTTCAGGCGTAATCAGGAAACGATTCGCGGCGCGTCCCTTTGTGCGGGCGCGCACAGTTTCGCCGATAGCCCAAAGCTACAAATTGCCGGTCGCGCGCTGACCAGCGGCGAAGGAAACCGCGATCGAAGAATTTGAAGAGCTTCGCCGCGACGCGCGCAAGCACTGGAGCACTGTCATGAAACATTTATCCACATCTCTCTTGGTTTTATCATCCTTTCTCGTCGCGCCGCGGGCGCTGGCGATTTGCGACGACGGCCCCTGCATCAAGATTCCCCCCATCCCCGCTCCCGCCTCCCATCCCAAAGCGAGCGATCCTGAAGCCCTCTGCCAAGCCGGCGTGATCAAGAGCTGGCAGGCCAGCCAGCCGTCTCTCGGCTACGGAAGCGCGGGATTCTCCAAGGCGATGGATCAGGCGATGAGCCAGCTTTTCAACCAGCCGGGGGTCGCGCATGATCAGTTCGTCGGCGGCCGCTGGCCCGGCGTCACCATCGCGATCTCGCAGAACGACAAGCTCGTCTTCGCCAAGAGCTATGGCTTCGAGGACATGCAGGCGCCGCGGCTCACACATCCCGACGATCTCTACCGTCTGGAGAGCGACAGCAAACAACTCACCGGCGTAGCCATCCTAAAGCTGATCCACGATGGCCAGTCGGTGGACGGCGACCCCAGTCACAAGCTCGCGCTCGACAGCAAGGTGTTCGACATCCTGTCCAGCCCGCCCAACGCCCTCCTCCCGCCCGGCGGCCTGAACGCGATCAACCCGGTTCTCAAGAACATCACGGTCGAGGAGCTCATGCATCACACCGGGGAATGGGCGAACAACGAGGGCGATCCGGTGTGGTACTTCTATCAGCCGAACCCCGTGCTTCCGGTCACGGAAGACAATGTCGTCAAGGCGATGATGGTGCGTCCGCCCACGCTCTATCCGAGCTGGCAGCCGGGATCGATCTTTTCCTATTCGAACTGGGAGTACAATCTGCTCGCCAGGCTGATCACCAAGATCACCGGACAGGATTACGAGACGGTGGTGCGCCAGAAGGTGCTGGGGGCCGTAGGCATCACGCACACTAAAGTCGGGCATTCGCTTCTTCCCGGCCGCGCGGATCAGGAGGTGCGTTATTACACCAGCCCCAACACGCCGCCAACGCCTTCGCTGTTTCCGGCGCAAACCGGACCGACGCTGACCGGCGACGAGAATATCCCCTACGGCTCCTGGTCGCTCGAGGCGGGGCGCGGCGCCGGCGGCTGGATCGCCTCCTCGATCGACACGCTGCGCTTCCAGCTCTCGGTCAACGGCCGCGCGCCGACGCAGGTCTATTCCGGCATCTTCGCCGACATCTCATCGGCGACTGATCAGCCGAGCGCCACCTGCGTCGAGACCAGCGCCGGCAGCTGCGGATCGTTCCAGCTCATCCACCCGCAGACCGACCGCTACAACGCCGGCTGGGGAGTCCATTGGTGGGGCTCTCCCTACAATGGCTTCGACATCGATCATGGCGGCGGCGTCAACGGCGGCGGCTCCTGGACCCTGTCAATCCCCAACGGGACAAATGTTCAGGGCTATGGAATCGCGCTCGTGACCAATTCGAGCAACAACGTGCAGGGCTTTAATCTCGACGGGACCGTGCAGCAGACGTTGACCGACTATCTTGCCGCGCACAACGGCTCGATCCTTGATCCGCAATGGTCGCAGGACACGAGCTTCTTCGACCAGTATGGCGATTTCTCGCCCTATTTGGACGCGGCGGCGACGGATCTCGGCATTTCACTCGCGAAGAAGGGGTGCAGCCTGGGCGGCTCCTATAATTCCGGCCCCTGCTATCCCTCGCGTCTCGAAGGAGAGCTGCAAGGCGGGACGGAGAAATACCGGACCCAGATCGTGCCTCTGCACAAGGGAGATCAATTCGACTACGCGCTCGGCGCGACCTGCCGCGCCTATACGCAGAAGGACCAGTCGGTGAAGGCGCAGGGCTATCAGCCGGTCAATCTGCAATGGTATTCCGACGCCAAGGGGCTCATGCGCTTCCAAGGCGTCTGGGTGAAAATTCAGCATTAACGTTGGGTCGAAATCGATCACGGGGCCGCGAGCAGTCGCGGCCTCTGTCGCGCGTCGCGCCCGCGGGCGCATCGCCAACATGCGCCTGGCGTCGCAATTACGATCTATCGTATCGATTATTGCATCAAACCGGATAAGCGTGGTTCGAAGACGATCGCGAAAAATCCCGCGGGGCGCGCCAGCCGACGCGGGATTTCTTTGTCCGTTCCGCCGACCGTTGGACCGGTTTTGACCTATCTCGAAAATAAGCGTTCCTTGGCCAGCGGTCGGCCGATCACACAATCGCGTTTATACGCGCTGGACCGAACCCAGCCGATTCGATATCCTCATGATCGTGAATTACGAAAGGAAAAAATAATGTCGAATCATTTTACTGGACTCAGCCTCGGTCCGCCGCTCGGCGACCAGAGACTCGACCTGTGCGATCTCTACGCGTTCCAATCGCCCACCGACGCGTCGAGAACCGTGATCATCCTCAACGCGAATCCAAATGCCGACGCGCTCCATCCCGACGCCATTTACCGGCTCAATATCGACAACGACGGCGATTTGCTGACGGACGTCGCGCTTACCTACGTGTTTTCGAAGCCGCAAAACGGCAAGCAGACTTTCAGCGTGTTTCTGGCCAAAGGCGCGGAGTCGCGCTCGGCCGAAGCCACGGGCAAGAAGATCGTCGCCGATGCGGAAGTCTCGTTCGGCCCCACCCCCAACCTCGTCAAGGCGGGCGACCACACATTCTTCGCCGGCAGTCGCGGCGACGCTTTCTTCTTCGATTTCGACGGCATCAAAAATCTGTTCGACATCAGAGGCAAGCGGAATTTCACCGAGCCTCACCTGAGCGGCAAGTCACCGTGGACTGGCGTGGATTCGAATATCGAAGGCAATGTTTTCTCGATGGTGGTCGAACTGCCGACGAGCGAACTGGCCCCGAAGCCCGAACTGCACATCTGGGGACGATGCAGCGTGAGGCAGGATGGCAAGCTGATCCACGCCGATCGCGCGGGCCATCCGAGTGTCAGCAGCTTTTTCAACACCGACGACACGAAGTTGGAATACAACGCCAGCGAGCCGGTGAACGATCGCGGTCGCTGGCTCGAACAGTTCGTGCATCTGATGGGCCACACGGGAAATTACTCGCGCGAAGAAGCGATCGCAGAGATCGACAAGGAGCGAACGCTTCCCGACGTGCTGAATTTCGATCCATCGAAGCCCGCGAACTATCCCAACGGCCGCGTCTTCACCGACGACGTGATCGATTACCGCCTCGCGTTCCTGACCAAGGGCGAATGCCCCTCCAGCGGTTTGAAACCGCACACCGACATTCTCAAGGAGTTTCCGTACCTTGGCGCCCCGCATCAGAAGAAGAACTAACCGCGCGCGACAGGGCGTTGTTTGCCGCGGCGCATGAGTCGTCTTTTGGCGCGCGGCTGACTCTCGATCGGGACCGGAAGGACTCTAAAAGCCCGACGCCATCACCTGCATGACCGCCGGCGCCATGACGACGACGAGCAGCACCGGCAGGAAGAAGATGATCATCGGCACGGTCAGCTTGGGCGGCAGGCCCGCCGCCATTTTCTCGGCTTCCATCATGCGATTGTCGCGGCTTTCCTGCGCGGTGACGCGCAGCGCCTGCCCCAGCGGCGTGCCGTATTTCTCCGCCTGGATCAGCACGGTGCAGATCTGCTTCACGCCGTCGAGCCCCGTGCGCGCGACAAGATTGAGATAGGCCGTGCGCCGGTCCGGGAGAAACGACAACTCAGCCGTCGCGAGCGCGAACTCCTCCGCGAGTTCCGGCGACTGCGCGCCGACCTCCTGCCCGACCTTGCGGAACGCGTGTTCGATGGACATGCCGGACTCGACGCAAATCAGCATCAGATCGAGCGAGTCCGGAAACGCGCGCTTCATCGAGAATTGCCGCTTCTGAATGGTGTTGGTGAGATAAAGCTCCGGCAATTTGATGCCGATGTACGCGCCGAAAATGGCCGCCGCCAATTGCATCGGCCAGGTGAGGCCGTGGTCGTTGATAATGCTTAAATAGGCTCCCACCGCGATGAACAAAGCGACCGGCGTCACCGCGCGAAAGAACAGAAACGCCGTCTCCGCCTGCGGGCCGCGAAAGCCCGCGCTCGCCAGTCGCATCTTCGCGTCCTCGGTGTTCAGCCATTTGGACAGCGACAGCCGCTCGACGAACTCCTTCATGTATCGCTTGTGCTCGTGCCGAAGCGTGGCGCCCTTCACCTTGGCGGCCGCCCGCTCGCGCGCCCTGATCCGCTCCCGCTCGACGGCGACGGACATCATCCGACGCTCCAGCGTATCAGTGCTAAGAAATGGCGTCGCGAGAGTGTAGATGGTCGCGGCCACGCAGACCGCCACCAGCACGCCGCTGACCAATTGCGGGTCGCCGAGGAGTTTGACGATTTCGTCCGAATTCATTGCGCTAACCCTCCAGCCCCGCGCGGTCCGACGCTCGCGACGACGAACAAAGTCAGATGTCGAAGTTGATCATCTTGCGCATGATCAAAATGCCGATGAGCATCCATAGCAGGCAGCAGCCGACGATGATCTTGCCGGTGCTGGTGATGAACAGCAGCATGATGTATTTCGGCCTGATGAAATAAACCGCGCCGCCGACGACGAACGGAAGGCTGCCGATGATGCCCGCCGAGGCCTTGGCCTCCTGCGACATCGCCTGAATCTTCCCCTTCATCTTCTTGCGGTCTCTGAGCACCGTCGAAAGATTGCCCAGCGATTCGGAGAGATTGCCGCCCGACTTCTGCGTGATGTTCACGACGATCGAAAAGAACGACGCCTCGGGGATCGGCATGCGATCGGCGAAACGCTCCGTCGCTTCGCCGACGGAAAGGCCGATGGTCTGGGATTCGACGATTTGTCGGAACTCGCTCCGCACCGGCTCCTGGGCCTCGCTCGCGATGACGCGAAAGCAATCGATGACCGGCAGACCGGCGCGAATGCCGCGGATGATGATGTCGATCGAGCCTGGAAATTCCTCGATGAATTTGCTGATGCGCCGATTGCGAAGGAAGGACAGAGCCCAGCTCGGCAAACCGAAGACCCCGACGACCGCGCCGCCCGCGACGACGAGCATATTGCCGTTGACGACAAACAGGACTCCCGCCAGCGCCAGGCCGCAGACCGCGCAAGCGATGAAATAGCCGGTGGGCGTGATGGTGAGCCCCGCCTGCGCGATGCGCTGTTCGATCGTGACCTTCTTTTTCTTGTTCTGGGATTCGAATTCCTTGAGCGTATCGGCGATGGCCTTGCGCCGCTTCGCCGGATCGTTGCTGGTCCGGGCCGCGACGCTGCGTTCCTTCGTGTTCGTCATCAACGCCGCCGCGCGCTTTTGCGCCTTGGCGTCGCCGGAAAGAAACGGATAGGCGATGACATACATCAGGGCCGCGACCACGACAGCGATCAGGCCCGCGACAAGTGCGGCATTGTTCTCCATCGAAGGGCGCCTCCAGTTACAGCGTTACAAAAGAGGCGCGACGCGACGCGCCGCGCCGACCGCTTATTGCGCGCCGGCGATTTCCGAGGCGTCCAGCGCCGCCGCCAAACGCTCCTCGTCGCCATAGTAGCGCGCGCGCTCCCAGAACCGCGGCCGCCCGATGCCCGTCGAGCGATGCCGCCCGATGATCTTGCCATTGGCGTCCTCGCCGAGAATTTCGTAGATGAACAGATCCTGCATCGTCACGACGTCGCCCTCGGTGCCGAGCACCTCGGTGATATGCGTGATGCGACGCGAGCCGTCGCGCAGACGCGCCGCCTGTATGATGACGTCGATCGACGAGACGATCATGTCGCGGATCGTCTTCGAAGGCAGCGAAAAGCCGCCCATCGTGATCATGGATTCGAGACGGCCGAGCGCCTCGCGCGGCGAGTTGGCGTGCAGCGTGCCCATCGAACCGTCGTGGCCCGTGTTCATCGCCTGCAACAGATCGAACGCCTCCGGTCCGCGGACTTCGCCGACGATGATGCGTTCCGGGCGCATGCGCAGGCAGTTCTTGACCAGTTCGCGCATGGTCACCGCGCCCTGCCCTTCGAGGTTGGGCGGACGCGTCTCCAGCCGGACGACGTGATCCTGTTGCAATTGCAGTTCCGCCGCGTCCTCGCAGGTGATGACGCGTTCGTCGTGCTCGATGTAGTTGGTGAGGCAGTTCAGCAGCGTCGTCTTTCCCGAGCCCGTGCCGCCGGAGATCAGCACGTTGCAACGCACGCGGCCGATGATCTTCAGCACTTCGGCGCCCTCCGCCGAAATCGCGCCAAACCGCTGCAACTGATCGAGAGTGAGCTTGTCCTTCTTGAACTTACGAATTGTGAGCGCCGGGCCGTCGATCGCCAGCGGCGGCGCGATCACGTTGACGCGCGAGCCGTCGAGCAGACGCGCGTCGCAGATCGGCGAGGAGTCGTCGACGCGACGGCCCACCTGGCTGACGATGCGCTGGCAGATGTTCATCAACTGCGCGTTGTCGCGAAAGCGAATGTTGGTGAGCTGAATCTTGCCGCCCACCTCGATATAGGTCTTGGTCGAGCCATTGACCATGATGTCGGCGATGTCGTCGCGGGCGAGCAGCGGTTCGAGCGGACCATAACCGAGCACGTCGTTGCAGATGTCGTCGAGCAGTTCTTCCTGCTCGGAGATCGACATGACGACATTCTTGATCGAGATGATCTCGTTCACGATGTCGCGAATTTCCTCGCGCGCGTTATCCGGATCGAGCTTGGAAAGCTGCGCGAGGTCGATCGCTTCGATCAGCGCGCCGAAGATGACGCTCTTCGTGATGTAATATTCGTCGGACTTTCTCGTTTCGGTCGGCGCCGCCGGAACAGGCGCCGCCGGCGCCGGGCGCTGCGGCGGAAATGGAGATAGCGACTTGGCCGCGGCGGGGGCGGCCTGCGCCTTTTGCGCGCGCGCCGCGCCTTGATCGCCAATCTCTGTACGCTTTCCGAACATCGCGGTTTACCCCTGGTTTTTCTCGACGGCGTAACGCGGCAAGCTAGCTCGCCTTCTTGCGCCCAAGGCGTTCGAGCAGCGGCCCCAGAAGACTCTTCTTCGACTTGCGCATGCTAGCGCGCCCGATCAGCAGGCGCGCGAGATCGTCGAATATCTCGACTATTTTCGACGTGGGCTCGATCTCGGCGAGCATCTGGCCATTATTGGCGGCGGTGCCGAACAGCTTCGGCTCGAACGGAATGGTCGCGCAGGGTTCGAGCTCGATCGCCTTGGCGAATTCGCCGACCGCGATTTCCGGCCGCCGCGGCACGCCGACATTATTGAGCAGCAGCTTTGGAAGATGATCGTTGGGCCGCGACGAACGCAGCGCGTCGACCATCGTCTTGGCGTTGCGCAGATTGGCGAGATCGGGATTGGCGACGATCACCACGTCGTCGGCGCTCGTCAGAATGTGGCGGGTCCAGGCCGTCCATTGATGCGGCGTGTCGACCACCGTGCAAGGCGTCGAGTCGCGCAGAATGTCGAGCAGCGGATCGAAGGCGAACTCCGGCAGATCATAGAGGCGATCCAGCGTCGCTGGCGCCGCGAGCAGGCTTAAGGTGTCGCTGCATTTCGACAGCAGGCGGTCGATCAGGTTGGCGTCGACGCGCTCCGGCGAGAACACCACCTCGGCGATGCCCTGGGGCGGATCCTGATTGAAATCCAGCCCCGCGGTGCCGAAGGCGAGATCGAGATCGGCGACGACGGTCTGGATTTCGAGGATGCGCGAAATCGACCAGGCGAGATTGTGCGAAATATTGGAGGCGCCGACGCCGCCCTTGGCGCCGACCACCGCGATGACGCGCCCCAGCGTTTCCGCGTTCGGTCCGTTGTAGAGATGCGAGACGTGCTGAATGTAGGTCAGCACCTCGAACGGCGCCACGATATAATCGCTGACGCCGCGCGCGGTCAGCATGCGATAGAGCGCGATGTCGTTCTCGTGGCCGACGACGATGACCTTGGTGCCGGAGTCGCAATATTCCGACAGGTCGTCGAGACTGGCGATCAGGCCGGCGCGGTCGGCGACCGACTCGACGACGATGAGATTGGGCGTCGGCGCGCCGCGGAAGGCCTCGATTGCGGCGGCGACGCCGCCCATGTGGACCTTCATGTGCGCCTTCAGCATCCGGCGGTCCATCGCGGCGCTTTCGATGACCTCGGCGACGCGCGAGGTCTCGCAAAAGGCCTGGATCGAAATGCGCGGCACCTGTGCGATTTGGGCGAGATCGCCCGCGGCGCCGATTTGCTCGACGATAGGATCGCTCATCAATTGCCTCCCGTGGCTTGCGCCTTGGCCGCCCAGCCCGTTCCCGGATCGCCGCCCGTGCGAACCTTTTGAATTGCGCGCATGCGCGTCTCGACATCGCCTGGCGTTTCGCCGCGCGGATCGACGAGATCGCGCGGATCGGCGATTTGCGCGGCGAGCGTCGCCTGATTGGCGCAGCCGAAGTTCCAGTAGCTCTTGTTCTGCCACCCCTCCACCGACCCGCCCGAGGCGAGATCGTCCGGCCATTCGCCGCAGGGGCCTTTGACTTTCGCCGCGATGCCGACGAAGGACAGGCGAACCGGCGCCGCGAGGCCAGCGTCGGCGACGGGAAAGGTGGCGACATAAACGGCCCGCCCGACGCCCTCGGCCTCGAGCGCGCGGCGAACGTGCTCGGCGCCGGCGCGCAACGCCGCCGGATCGGAGCCGCCTGTTGGCGCCAGAACCGTGATCATCCCGCGGCCCATCCGCCGGTAGCGGGTCACGAACTCCCTGATGCGCAGGATGTTCTCCTGGTCGAGGCGGCTCCCGAAGGCCGGCGGAAATATGTCGATGACGTGCGGCGTCTCGGCCAGCACGATCGGATGCCGATCGCGATAATCATAGGCGACCTCGGGCGCCATCGCGACCTTGTTCAGGCCGCATGCTCCGAGCGGCAGCAGCAAGACGAGCGACAGAAGCCGCGCCGCCGGGCGCGCGCCGCCAGTTTTGTGTCCGCCCGCGTCGACGCCGAGCGTTTTCGCTGCGGCTTTGGAGTGGTTCGACATAAGAGTCATCCTCTCGGCTTTAGGTTTTAATCGTGAATGAAGCCGATACGGCCTTTGTAGTTTTGGTTCAGATCGGGATTATTTGGCGACGCATAGAGACGATTGATCCGGCCCAGCAGCCAAGTCTGCGGATCGCTCGCGTCCCTGAAATTATCGTCGGGCCGCGACACGTCCTTCGCCGGAATGGGCTTCACGATGTAGGGCGTGACGACGACCAGCAGTTCGGTCTCCAGCCGCTGATAGTCGTTCGAGCGAAACAGCGCGCCCAGAACCGGCAGATTCAGCAGGCCCGGCATGCCGTTGATGACGGTGCTGTTGTTTTGCTGAATGAGACCGGCGGTGGCGATCGAACCGCCGGACGGCAGTTCGACCGTCGTTTCATTCTTGCGCGTCTTGAAGCCCGGCACCGTGCCGCCGCTGTAGGTGACGGAAGTGGTGGGGTCGATTTCGTTCACTTCCATGCCGACATGGATCAGAATGCGTCCCTCGGCCTGCACGACCGGCGTGAAGGCCAATGACACGCCATAGGGTTTGAACACGACGCTCGGCGTGCAGATGTTGGAGCCGGTGGTGCCGACGCAACTGCCGGGACCGGGCACCGCGATTTCGCCGCCCACCATCACCTTCGCGATTTCGCCCGAGACCGCCGTCACCGTGGGTTCGGCGAGAATGCGCGCGACGCTGTTGCGCTCGAACGCCTGGACCGACAGCGACGTGCTGCCCGGCCCCTTCAGGGTGAGCGAGGCGTTGCTGAGCTGCCCATTGATTGAGAAGGGGTTGTTGTTGGTGAGCGTGCCCCAGCCGCCGCTCAACAGAGTGTCGGCGCCATTGGTGGGATTGGCGGAAACGCCGAGCTGCTTGAGCACCGTGCGCGAAACCTCGGCCACGGTGACCTTCAGCATCACCTGATCGTCGCCGCGAATAATCAGCCCGTTGATGACGTTTCCATTGCCGCCGCCGCCCTCGGCGCCGGGGCCGCCGGCCTCGGCCTTCCTCATCGCGAAGCCCTTGGCTATGTCGATGGCGCGCTGCGCGTCGGCCGGCGAAGCCACGTGGCCCGTCAGGATGATTGTGTCGTTCACGGTGCGCGTGACGATCTCGGATCTTGGAATCGCGGCTTTCAGCAACGGCCCCAATTCGCCGACGTCGCGACCGACGCTGAGTTCGTATTTCGCGAACTGCCGGCCTTGCGCGTCGACCGCGAACACCGTCGTCTGGCCCTGGGCGGCGCCCATCAGATAGATTTTTCGCGGCGTCCGCACGATCGCGTTGGCGATGGCGGGATTGCCCACGACGACCTCCGCCGCGTCGCGCGGCAGGTCGAGCACGACGGATTTTCCGACGCCCATTTGAATGCTGCGCGTCGACCTCGGAAGCTCGGTCGTCCCGCCCTCATAGCGCTCCTGCGCGCTCGCTGGGGCGAGCAGCAGCGCCGCGCCCATCGCCGCGGCGAGAGCGGCGCCGATCCCTTTGTGCGTCAAGCGGCTCATGCGCGGCTCTCCGTGGCGGTTGCTGGAAAAAATTTGCGGTCTCATCATGAATTCCACGCTCTCGCTGATGTCATCGGGCCCGCAGGCTTGTCGTCACGCCATAGCGCACGATGGTCAGGGAGCCGTCGCCAGGCGATTCGGCGACCGCGCCGCTTTCGTCGGTCGGGTGAGCGTCGACCAGCGGGCGCAACTCCAACGCCAGAGTGCCCGAGCGTTGCGCCAGCAGCACGATTTCCGCCTGGCGCGGATCGAGCTCAAGAGTCGCTGTGGCGCCGGTGACGACGGCCTCGCCGTTCTTCGTCTCGACCGTCTGACCCATGGCGAGAACGCGAACGTTGGAGACGACCAGCTCCGACGCCATCACGTCGGCGCCGCGATCCTTGGTCAGCTCCGGGTCGCGATAGAGCTTGAGAATGTCCACGCGGTCGTTCGGCAGAACGAAGCCGCCCGCCGTGCTGTTGATCGACACGTCGATCGCGATCGCGCGCTTGCCGCTGGAGAGCAGCGTCGACATCATGCTTGGCGTCGCGCCCTTGACCAGCCGCTCGCGCCGAATCGGCTCGGCGGCGCCAATCGGCGCGCGAACGAACGATCCCTTCAGATCCTCCAATGCGTGCGGCGCCTCGTTCTTGGTGATGACGCCCTTGGGTATCGTCGACCTCGGCCAGTCCATCCACTCGATGTCCAAATCCGTCAGCGCGGTTCCATAGGGAAGGTCGCGTTTGGCGACGAGCACCTGATCGGTCATCGTCGGTACGATTGGAGTGACCACTGCGGGAAGCCGTGTCGGCGCCGGCGCTTGCGTCGGACGGCTCATGATCATGAACGCGCCCCCGCCCGCGAGGACGGCGACTGCTAGTACGGCGACTTGTGCCTTGTTCATTTTCGCTGTTCCAATTTCCTCGCGTGATCGAGGTCAGGTTGAATTGAACGAGATAAAGATCAAATTAGGGTTAATCGATTCCTACAATTTTCGAAGATCGCTCGAAAACCCTTATCCGCCAGCAAGTTGGAAAAAGCGCTCGGCGGCGACGGCGCCGTCCAAATCTTAAAGATCGCGCGAGGCGCAAACAAAAAACGCCGCCCGCGGCGGCGGGCGGCGTCAAATTTTCGCGCTTAGAGCAAAAGCTTTCGAAAAAGTTGATGGACTTTTTCGTTAAGAGCCTGCTCCAGCATTTGGATTTTGAGCGATTTCTTATCGTTCGAACGATCTCGTTCGAACGGAAAGCGCTTTAGCGCGCCGAAGATTTACAAATGCGCGAGACCCGTCCACACGCCGGTGTGCGGGTAAATCACAAGCCCGGCGAGCGCCAATGCGATTCCATATGGCACGCCGCCGTTCTTCTCCGCCAGTTTGGCGATGAAGCCGACCGAGAGCAGCTTTTCCGGCGGATCATAGTGGCGCAAGGCCAGTATCGCGATGGTCAGCGCGCCGCCGATCAGGGACGCGGCCAGCCCATATTCGAACAGCGCCGGCCATCCCAGCCAAAGCGCCGTCGCGGCGGCGAGCTTGGCGTCGCCGCCGCCGATCCAGCCCATTTGAAACATCATGAAGGTCAGCGCCAGCATCGCGAGGCCGCAGCTCACATGCAGACCGACCGTCGCGAGCGGCAGCCGCAGATACAGCGCCAGCAGAAGATAGGCCGCGATCAACACCAGCGAAACGCGATTCGGAATCGTCATCGTGAACAGATCGGCGAGCGCCGCGAAAATCATCAGCAGCGGAAACACAAGCAGCGCCAGGGAGTCGAACATTGACGGGTTCCCGTGTTTCGAGGAAGGGCGCGAGGCCCATTGGTTCGAGTTACAGAATAGGTCGCAAATATTGATCGCGCGTTAACCACGCCGCGACGCGCCGGAAAAGGCGGGGAAATGGATGCTGAAAAATCGTTCGCGCGCGAAGCGGCGCCGCGTTTGTCTATAAAGCGAGCCTGGCGATTTCGCCGGGCGGGCGGCAAAGCAGCGCCGCTCCCGGCGCCGCTTCCGTCCGATCGGCGGCGATGAAAACGCCGCCGCCGGCAATTAGGTGTTCAGCTGGCCGGCGACGTAGCCGAAGGTCGCGCTCAGCTTGCTGCCGACCGTGGTGAAGGCGGCGATCGCCGCGATGGAGATCAGCGAGGCGATGAGACCGTATTCGATCGCCGTGGCGCCCGACTCGTCCTTCACAAAGCGGGAAAAAATCATGGTCATGTCCGTGCTCCGATTGTTCATGTTCACTCATGTTCCGCGCCGACAAAGGGGCTCCGTCGTCGGAACGGTTTGACTATCAACCTAGAGTGTTACGAAGGCGTTGCCCGAAGCGGTAAACATCTTCGCGCTTTCCAAAAACAACCCGCCAGCCCCCCGCTTTCCGACCGCGCGCGGCCCCCGAACGCGCATTCGAGCCGCGCGGTCCAACCACGCGCGAGCGCCTAAAGCGCCGCCGCGCCGGTCGTTTCGAGACTTCTCGTCGCGCCTGTCGCGCCGCGCGCGAAATTCGTTAACTTTATCTCGAACGCCATCGCGCCGCCCGCTGAAATCGCGCTCTTGGCGCCGCTCGCGTGGCTGCGGCGGCGCGTTCATTGTTCGAACGCCTTTAGTAAAGATTCACCATTAGCTGCTTTAAGTCATGTTTAGGGTCGCGTAACCGCCCCTGTCGCGCGGCGGGCGTCCTTCCCGGGCGGTCGCGCGCAATCTATCCATGGTGAGCCGGATGAAGTCTTGGTCGTCGCTTTACGTAGCGCTCTCGCGGCTCTTGGCGCTCCCGCGCCTGGGATGCGCCTTCATCATGATGCTGGGCGGAGCCGGGCTCGCCGCGCATGCGAATGAAAAGTCAATTCTCGTCGAGCTCGACTATGCGCGCGTCGTGAAGATCCCGCCGGGCGCCCAGACGCTGGTGATCGGCAATCCACTGATCGCCGACGTGACGATGCTTAGAAACAATCAGCTCATGGTCATAACCGGGAAGAGCTTCGGCACGACCAATCTGATCGTGCTCGACGCGGCCGGCACGCAGGTTGGAGAATCGATGATCACCGTCGCGCATCCCAACGACAAGCTGGTCGTTTATCGCGGGCCGCATCGCGAGTCCTATGCCTGCAACCCGGACTGCATGGCCGCTGTCGATCTCGGCGACGATCACGCCTATATGGGCGAAACGATTGGCCAGATAAAAATGCATGAGAGCACGCTGACGATCGGCAAGCACTGATCCATTTTGAAACGACCGCGCCTGGGGCCGGCGCGGCTCGGCCCGAGCCCGGTAACACCTCGGCAAGTATTTCATCGCAATATGTTTTCAATGATCGGCATGGCGCCGTCCGCCATCGCGCGTGACTATTGGACATGCGGCATGAAGCGTGAGCATGGTGACAGGGGCGTTTTTCGCGCGGGGCCGCGGCGCTGGCTCGGTGGAACAGCTTTTTTAAGGAACCTGGACGGCGCGACCGCAATCGAATTCGCGATGATCGGCGTCCCCTTCCTGGGACTGCTTTGCGCGATCTTTCAGACCGCGCTTATCTATTTCGAAGCCGCGCAGTTGCAGGAGGCCACCCAGATCGGAAGCCGCGCGATATTGACGCAATCGGCCGCCGCCGGCCTCACCTACGGAACCTTCCTGCAAAACTATGTCTGTCCTCGGATGAGCGGGATGTTCACCTGCGCCAATTTGCGAATGGACCTGCAAAGCCCGGCGAATTGGACCAGCGCCAGCTTGCTCGACGTCGGCAATTTCTACAACAACGCGGCCAACACGCAGGGGACGGCGATCACCTTGCCGGCGGCCGGCGCCATCGCCGTCGTGCGCATTCTCTATCCGATGAGTCAGATGGCCGCGATCGTCGGCGGCACCGCGCTTCAAGCGGGGTCGATCGGCGCGGTCACCGCGGGCGAAACGACCATCGGCGGACAAACCGTGACGGTGCTGATGGGGATTTACGCCTTTCGGGTGGAGCCGTGATCATGCCGCGCGGGCGCGCTCGGGCGTTCGGGATCGACGATTCCGGACTGGCGGCGATCGAATTCGCTTTCGTCCTCCCGCTGATGTTGGCGATTTATCTCGGCATCGTCGAACTGTCGAGTGGGTTGAGCGCCTCGCGCAAGGTCGATCTCGTCGCTCATGCGATGTCCGATCTGACCGGGCAGATCACCGGCGGGGGCGCGGGCTCGGGCCAGGCCGCGATCACCGACGCGGAAATGCAGCAGATATTTTTGGCGGGCGCGGCGTTGATCGCGCCTCTGTCGGCGACGCCGCTCACGATAACGATCAGCGAGGTTCTGATCACGCAGAACGCCTCCGGCGCGTATCAGGCGCAAGTGACCTGGTCGGTCTCGTATAATGGCGGAACCCTGCGCAACGGACAGGGCTGCACGCTAAACACCTATTTGAACGCGGCGGACGTTCCGCCCGTGAGCGCGATCAGCATGCCCACCAGTTTCACCAATGCGACGCTTAGTCCGACGCTCGGTCCGGTGATCGTCGCCGACGTGACCTATAATTACAATCTGGGCTTGGGCAATCTCGTCGAGCAATGGCTTCCGACCGGCGCGATCCTGATGAAGCGCACGAGCTATTCTCCCGTGCGCAACCAATATGTGAATCCCAACCCCGGGCCGCCGGCGCTGCTGAGCCATATTCAGAGCCCGACGACCGCGACGAGCTGGACAACGGCGATCTCGGGCTCCACCAACGTCAATTGCCTCGGCCATTTGACGCCCGCGCAATACTGACGGCGCGCCCTCCGGCCCCGCGTCAGCCTCGCGCGCCGAGCATCAGCGCGAGGTTCTGGACCGCGGCGCCCGACGCGCCCTTGCCGAGATTGTCGAGCCGCGCGACCAGAACCGCGTGACGCTTCGCTTCATTGGCGAAAACATAAAGCTCCATGTCGTCGGTTCCGTTCAACGCGGTCGCGTCGAGCCGCGCCTCCGAAGGCGCGGGAGCCACGCGCACATGTATCGCTCCCGCGTAGTGGCGCGCCAAAACCGCTTCCAAATCCGCCGCCTTGGGCCGCGCCGGCAGCGTGTCGAGATGGAGCGGAATCGAGACCAGCATTCCCTGCCGGAAATCCCCGACCGACGGCACGAACAGCGGCGGAGACGACAGCCGCGCGTAAGTGGCGATTTCCGGCAGATGCTTATGCTCGAAGCCGAGCGCGTAAAGCTCGAATGGCGGCGCCCGCCTCGCCTCATAAGCCTCGATCATCTGGCGCCCGCCGCCGGAATAGCCGGAGACGGCGTTGATCGTCACCGCCATGCCGGCGACGACGAGGCCCGCGTCGACGAGCGGACGCAGCAGCGCGATCGCGCCGGTCGCGTAACAGCCGGGATTGGCCACGCGCGCCGCGTCCGCGATGCGCTCCGCCTGACCCTCGCCAAGCTCGGCGAAACCATAGACCCAGCCGGGAGCGATACGATGCGCGGTCGAGGCGTCGAGCAGGCGCGGCGCGCGCGCGCCAAGCCCGTCGCAGAGCCGGACGGTCTCGCGCGCGGCGTCGTCGGGCAGGCACAAGATCGCGATCTCCACGCCGGCGAGCAGATCGCGCTTGGCCTCCACGTCCTTGCGCAATTCGCGCGCGATCGAAACGATTTCCAAATCCCTCCGGTCGGCGAGCCGCTCGCGGATTTCGAGCCCCGTTGTGCCGCTATCGCCGTCGATGAAAATCCTGGGCATGACCTTCTCCCGCAAAGCAGAGAATCCTCGGAAAACAGGCGCGGCGATCTCGCTGCGTTCCCGCCTCTCCCCGCTTTACGGGGAGAGGGCAGGGTGAAGGGCTTGGGGCTTTTGCCCCGGATGTCGATTCGGGCGACCAATCGCATGCGCGTTTCGGCATCGTGGATAACATCCCCGGCCCCTCACCCCAACCCTCTCCCCGTAAAACGGGGAGAGGGAGCCGCGCGCGCCCGATACGCTTGTTTCCCGACGAGCCGTAAAAAAAAGGGCGGCCCGATGAGCCGCCCTTCGCGAACCATATCGAAACGCTTAGCGCTTCGAGAACTGGAAGCTGCGGCGGGCTTTCCGCTTGCCGTATTTCTTGCGCTCCACGACGCGCGAGTCGCGGGTCAGGAAGCCTTCGCGCTTCAGCGGCGTGCGCAGATCGGGCTCGTAATAGGTCAGCGCCTTGGACAGGCCGTGACGCACGGCGCCCGCCTGACCGGAGAGACCGCCGCCGGCGACCGTGACCGTGAGGTCGTATTGGCCCGTGCGCTTGGCGATGCCGAGCGGCTGCTGGATGATCATGCGCAGCACCGGACGCGCGAAATAGACCGCCACGTCGCGGCCGTTGACCGAGATCTTGCCCGTGCCGGGCTTGATCCAGACGCGCGCGATGGCGTTCTTGCGCTTGCCGGTGGCGTAGGCGCGACCCTGCTTGTCGAGCTTCTGCACATATTTCGGCGCCTCTTGCGCGGCGGCGACGGCCGCCTGGTTGAGGTCGGCGAGGGAGGAGAGTGTGGTCTCGGCCATGATCAGGCGCTCCGGGAATTTTTGGAGTTCAGCGCGGCGACGTCGAGCGGCGCGGGGCTTTGCGCCGCGTGCGGATGCTCGGGGCCCTTATAGACGCGCAGATTGCCGAGCTGGACGCGGCCGAGCGGGCCGCGCGGCAACATGCGCTCGACGGCCTTTTCGAGCACGCGCTCGGGAAAGCGCCCCTCGAGGATCGCCTTGGCCGACCGCTCCTTGATGCCGCCCGGGTAGCCGGTGTGGCGATAATAGATCTTCTGCTCGCGCTTGCGGCCGGTCAGCACCACCTTATCGGCGTTGACGACGATGATATTGTCGCCGTCGTCCATGTGCGGGGTGAAGGTCGCCTTGTGCTTGCCGCGCAGGCGCAGGGCGATGATCGAGGCGAGGCGCCCGACGACGAGCCCCTTGGCGTCGATCAGCACCCATTTCTTTTCAATGTCGGCGGGCTTCGCCGAATAGGTTTTACCAAACATGGGAATTTCGTTCCGTGGCGTTTAGCTGCCGCGTCTCGCGGCCGTGCCGTTGCGATAAGCGAGCGCGCCGGCCATGTCAAACAATTTTTGACGCGAGATCGCGCTGGACCGCTAGAAAACAGGCCAATTGCCGATGACGGTATCATGATACCAGCGCCGGCGCGCCCTCCGATCCCCCGGCCCCTGTCCCGCGGTCGCCGCAATGCGGTGTATCATGGTGGCGACCGATTCGTTACGAGGAGCCAATTCGATGCCCAGGGAACATCAGCGTTACGTTTGGCTGGCGCTCGCGCTCGCCCTGGCGCCGCTTGGCGGGGCGCGCGCCGCGACCTATGAATTTCTCGCCGCGCCGCAGACCGATCTCAACCGCGTGTTCCGGCTCGATAAGGTCACCGGCGAGGTCGGCGCCTGCCAATATGGCCTCAAGGACGGCAGCCCCTTCGGTGTGACGCTGTGCTATCCCGCCGGCGAGGGCGCCAAGGCCGGCCCGGCCGGCGAATATGAGTTGATCGCCTCGCGCCACACCGGCGAGGCCGGCGTGTTCCGCGTCGACGTGCACACCGGCTTCATGTCGATCTGCTTCGTCCTCAACGAAACCTCCGTCGTCTGCACGGCGCCCGCGAAATGACGACGCCAAGCAGACGTTCGTCCAGCGACAAGCGAACCGAGGGCGCGCCGCTCCCTCTCCCCGCGAGCGGGGAGAGGGTTGGGGTGAGGGGCCGGGGGATTGTTCGCCATGCCGAAGGGCTCCAGGTAATTCCTTGCTGTAATCCACGCTCGGGCGAATGCCCCATGCCCCTCACCCTGCCCTCTCCCCGCTCGCGGGGAGAGGCGATAACGCGGCGAGACCGCCGCGCTTGTTGAATTTAAGGCGCGCAAGGCATGAACCAAAGCTCCCCCGACCATCTCAAGCGCGCGGCGGCCGCCGCCGCGATGACCTTCGTCCGGCCCGGCATGAAGCTGGGGCTCGGCACCGGCTCCACCGCCGCGCATTTCGTCGATCTGCTCGGCGCGGCCGGGCACGACGCCCCTTGCGTGCCGACCTCCGAGGCGACGCGGGTCCAGGCCGCGCGGTTTGGACTCAAACTCGCGACGCTGGACGATTGTCCCAATCTTGATCTCACCGTCGACGGCGCCGACGAATTCGACGACGCGCTGCGACTGATAAAAGGCGGCGGCGGCGCGCTGCTCCGCGAAAAAATCGTCGCGGCGGCGTCGGAGCGTATGATCGTCATCGCCGACGCCGGCAAGCGCGTCAAAACGCTCGGCGCCTTTCCGCTGCCGGTCGAGATCGACCGCTTCGGCGCGCGGGCGACGCGGCTGCATGTCGAGGCGGCGGCGCGCGAACTTGGCCTTCAAGGCGAGATAACGCCGCGCGAAAAAGTCGGCGCGCCCTTCATCACCGACGGCGGCCATTTGATCCTCGACTGCGCCTTTGGCGCGATCCCGGAGCCCGAGGCGCTGGCCTCGCGGCTTAACGCTATCCCCGGCGTCGTCGAGCATGGACTGTTCATCGGCCTCGCGACGACAATCCTTTGCGCCGGCGAGAATGGCGTCGACGTGCTGGGAAAAGCGGCCTGAGCGAGTTCGAGGCGCTTATCCTCTCCGCCGTCGTGGAGGCGGCGATCGCCTATGCGCTGGCTTGGGCGACGCGCTGCCGCGGCCCCGCGCACGTCGCCGCAAGCTCCGCCGCCGCCACGGCGATCACCCACCCACAATTATGGACGGCGGCGCTATGGGCCTACGAGCGCTACCCCTATTGGCCGTCGGTGCTGACGCTGGAGGCGGCCGTCGTCGTGGTGGAGGGCGCGCTAATCGCCTGGATGGCGATGCTGCGCCTGGACCGCGCGATGCTGGTCTCGCTCGCCGCCAATTCGGGATCGCTGGCGCTAGGGTTGTTGATCGAGCGGTGAGCGGCCTTCTCCTCTCCCAATTGCGGGAGAGGGTGGCCCGGCGTAGCCGGGTCGGGTGAGGGTTCTCGGGAAGTTCCAACCTAGCCGCGGCGGCCCTCATCCGTCATGCTCCGCATGACTTCGCCGCGCGCCAAAAATCGCTTAAGCTTCCCGGCGCAAATTCGCCTAAATGCGGGACTACCCTATAAATCAAGTGGGCGAGCGAGGGGCGGCGTGAGGACGAAATTTTTTATCATTCTGGTCGCGGCTTTCGCGGTTCTCGCCTTGCGCCCCGCGCTGGCGCAATCCGTCGACGCGCCGCAAGTCGAGCCCAAGAAGAAGCCAAGGGCCGCCAAGGTAAAACCCGCGCCGGTCGCGGCTTCACCGACCCTTCCCTGCTCCCGTGCGAAGTGGTAAGGACGATCCGGTTTGCTTTGGCGAGAACGATCCTTCGGCGCTGCCCTTGCCCTCCGCGCAATCGACGCCGGCCAAGGAGGGGTCGATCCGCGCCGGCGACGTCACGATCTCGCCCAAGGCGAAGGTCAATCAAGATTCGCCGCAGGCGACCTATGGAAATAATCCTAATCCCAACCCCAGCACCTCGCAATTTGGCGGCGGCCTCGGCGTCGGTTTCCATTTTTGACGCCTGATGCGCGTCCATGCGCGCGGATGCGCGGAAAATGCGCTAAAATGCGCGCATGAGTCTTGAGCCCAAACCACATCCTCGCGCGCCCGCCCCCGGCGGTCTGACGCCGGCGCGCCGGCAAGCGCTGGACATACTGACCCGCGCCAATCGCCCGGTCGGGGCCTATGAAATGATCGATATGATGCGGGACGCAAAGGGAAAACGCCCCGCGCCGATCTCGGTCTACCGCGCGCTCGGCTATCTGCTCGACAATGGCCTCGCCCATCGCCTCGCCTCGCAAAACGCCTTCATCGTCTGCGGCCACGCCCATGGCGCGGAGGAGCCGGTCGTGTTTCTCATTTGCGAACAATGCGGTGAAGTGAAGGAGGCGACCTCCCCCGGTCTCGCCCGCGAACTCGCGGCGCTCGCTGGCGCGGCGGGTTTCGCGCCGCGCAGCCGCGTCGTGGAAATCGCCGGACGTTGCGAGCGTTGCGCGGCCGGCTGACGCGGCGCGGAGAGGCCATTTATGAAGCTAAATCATGGATTTAAATTTGCGTTGCCGACCGTCGCGCTGTGCCTTTTCGTCAGCATCGCGCTGGCCGCGTTCAGCTTTCCTCAACTCGCGGGGCGAGTGACCGATCAGGCCAATATCATCTCAGGCCCCGCCAAGGCGTCGATCGAGGCTAAGCTACAGAATTTAGAGGATAAATCCAGCATCCAACTGGTCGTCGCGACGGTGAGTTCGCTGGAGGGCGGCGATATCGAAAGCTACGCCAACGGCCTGTTCCGCGCCTGGAAGCTGGGGCTCGCCAAGAAAAACAACGGCGTGCTGTTCCTGATCGCGCCCAACGAACGCAAGATGCGGATCGAGGTCGGCTATGGACTGGAGGGCGTTTTGACCGACGCCGTGTCCAGCGTGATCATCCGCTCGGCGGTGGCGCCGCGCTTCCAGGCCGGCGATTTCAGCGGTGGGATCGAGCGCGGCGTCGACGCGATCATCGACGTTCTCTCGAGCGACACCAGCGAATGGACGAAGCGCGCGGCGGAGCAGTCCATGTCGGAGACGATCGACCAGCTCGCGCCCATCATCCTGTTTTTATTGTTCATGTTCATCATGATCTACATGTCGCGCAACGCGCGCGGCGGCCGCGGCGGCGGCCCGATGATTTTCCTGCCTCCGGGCGGCGGTTTTGGCGGCGGCGGGGGTGGTTTTGGCGGCGGCGGCTTCGACGGCGGCGGATTTTCCGGCGGCGGCGGATCGTCGGGCGGCGGCGGCGCCTCGGGGGATTGGTGATGCGCGTTAGCAACGAAGATTATCGCCGTGTCGCCGAGGCGATCCGCGCGGCGGAACAAAAAACCGGCGCCGAAATCGTCTGCGTGCTGGCGCGGCGCTCGTCGGATTATTCTTACGTGCCGGCGCTGTGGGCGAGTTTCGCCGCGCTGGCGACACCCTGGCCGCTTATCGCGTTCACGCATTTGCCGGTGCGCGAAATCTTCGCGGCGCAAATCGCTGTGTTCATCGCGGCGACGCTGCTGTTCTCGCTGTCGCCCGTGCATTCCCTACTGACGCCGCGCCGGATCAAGCGCGCCCGCGCCCACCGCGCCGCGCGCGAGCAGTTCTTTACCCGAGGCGTCGCGCGCACCAGCGGCCGCCGCGGCGTGCTGATCTTCGCCTCGCTGGCGGAACGCTATGCGCGGATCATCGCCGATGTCGGCGTCGCGGAAATAATCAAGGACGAGGAATGGCGCGCCGCGCTAGACCTGCTGCGGGCGCGGTTGCGCGAGGGGAGCATCGCCGACGGCTATGTCGCGGCGATAGAGGAAACCGCCCGCCTGCTCGAAGGACGTTTCCCGCCGGGTGGGAAGGATGAGTTGCCGGACAGGTTGTTTGTGATGTGACGTTTGGGGCAGCCCGCGAAGGCGGCATCACTTCGAATCCGATGCTCGCCGCGGCCGTTCGCGGCGAATCCGAAAAATCCAGTTTAACGAGATCTGGTTCTTAGCCTACCGCACAAAGCTCAGGTACGACGCGAGAGCCTCAATCTCATTCGCGGACAACCTCTTCGCGATTCTGGGCATGGGCTCGGCGGCGGCATGGTAGCCTTCGTTCCACTGTTCGAGCCGCCGTTTCAGATAGTCGTGGCCCATGCCGCCTAAACGCGGAATGCCTTCGAAGCCTTCCGCGTTCGGGCCATGACATACAATGCAAGAGACGACGTTCGAGGCAGGTCTCCCCTCCACGTAAATCGACTTCCCTTCGCTCGCGAGCGCTTCGTCGCCGTCATTGGCGGGCGAGGCCGGCAATTCGGAAAAGTAAACCGCGAAGCCGCGCGCCGTCTCTCCACTGAGATTGGCCGCCGCGCCCCACATATATTGTTTGGAAGCAGGGTTGTCCCTCGCATGGCTCTTAAAGCTCAAAAGCGAATTTTCGATATAGCGGTGCGTCTGTCCGGCGATACGCGGCGCGCTGGTGTAGCCTTGCGCCGAGCTGCCATGACACCATGTGCAGTTGCGGATCGGGAGCGACTCCTGCGCCGAGAGGGGGCTGGCGACGCAAGCCATGATGATCGCCAAGACCGCGGGCTTTGACGTGATTCGTTTCATGTCCCCGATTCTCATGCTTCTTGAAGCCAATGGAGACGCTTTCACTTCATGTAACTGAGATAAGCCGCGATGGCGGACATTTGCTCATGGGTCAGATTGTGCGTCGTTGGCACCATGATCGCCGAGGTGTCGTCCCTGGAGCCTCCAACACCGCGTTCCTTGCCCCAATAGGACAGCGCCTTCAGTGTGTAGGGGAAGAGCTGACCCGCGAGACGCGGGATTTCCTCATGTCCTTTCGCCTCGGGACCGTGACAGGCGGAACAGGCGGGAACATTGGACTCGGGAAGCCCCTGTTCAAAGATCGTTTTTCCCAAGGCGATGTGATCTCTGGGGCCGCCGCCGATGGGTTCGGGATTCAAGTTCCTGAAATGCTCGGACAGAGCCGCGAGCGTCGCGGGACTGAGGACATGCGCGACGTTGAACATGACGGGGTTCACCCGCCGGCGTTCAATGAAAGCGCGCAACTGATTCTCGATGTATTTCGGCTGCTGCCCGGCGAGTCGCGGCATGGGAAAATAGCCGCGGTAGCCTTCTCCCGACAGGCCGTGGCAAGTTTTGCAGTATTCGAGCTTCGCCTGGAATCCATGCGCCGAATCGCCGCCTTCGTCCCGATCCGCGGCCTTGACCGCCAAGGCGAACGCGAGAGCGAACACCGCCGTCGTCGCCAATCGCAAACCAACGATCTTCATGCTCCGGCCCCCGCGCCTTTGTATCGCTGCTTCATCGTGTCCCCCGTAAGTCGAGCCGGCTGACCAAAAGACAAAGCGGCCTTTGTGCTGATTTCCTCTCGCGCGATTCGGACAAGCGCGCGGTCGCTTACAATTACAATACGCCTCTCCAACCGCAAAATACTTTCGTATCGTGATATAGCATGAATCACCGCGGCTAATGGTCTCGATCGGGGGAGTTGAGGCGACACGCGCCTTGGCTTACTAATCGCAATCCCTGCATCGTCGATTCTCCATGCGACCGCGGACAAAAAATGCGCGCACGGCTTTCCGGATCGGCTTATGAAAGTTTTCGCGGCGCTGGATCATATCGGGGCGGCCACATGAAACGCATCATCCTAACGTCACTGTCTCTCGCGGCGCTTGTCGTGATCGCTTCCGCCGCGGCGAGCCGCGCGGAAGAAAGCGCAACCGTTTCGCCACGCGACCTCGACGCCAAGATCAACTACTGCAAGACCTGCCACGGAACCAACGGACAGGGCTTTCGCGGCGCTTATCCCATGCCGCGCCTCGCCGGACAGCAGACCGAATATCTCGAAAATCAGCTGCAAGCCTTTATCGACCGCAGGCGAACGAACCCGGTCATGTTTAACGTGGCCCATGTTTTGAGCCCCGCGATGCTCAAGGGTCTCGCCACGCATTTCAAGGATCTCAATCCCAAACCCTTGGGAGGAGCGCCCAGGGAACTCGCGAACGCCGGCAAAAAAATCTACGATGAAGGCGTTCCCGAAACCAATGTCGCGCCTTGTTCGTCATGCCACGGCCCCGAGGCCAAGGGAGAGGGGGCGTTTCCCCGCTTGGCCGGTCAGCTTAACGACTATGTCTTCAACAAACTGGTGAACTGGAGCAGGGAGCGAGGCCAGGACAAATCGAAGCCCGACACTTCGGCGATCATGGAGCCGATCGCGCACGGGCTGACTGAGCCGCAGATAAAGGCCGTCGCGGCCTATCTTGGTTCGCTGGAATAATCCCTTCGTCTCGTTCACGCGCGTTTGGCGGGCGAGACCAATCCCCGCGACGGGCGCGCCCACCGTTGGCGCCCCCGCCGCTTTCGCCGGTCCTTACGCGCCGCCGGGCTCGCCGGTGAACTTCACCAAAATGTCCTGGTCGCGCACCACATATTGACAGGCCAGGCGAAACTTTGGCGCGATGTCCTCGACTTCCGCCTTGCGGATTTCCTCGGGCGTGATCTTGCCGATCGACTTCAATTGCGTCTTCTCGTTTTCGGTCAGAAGCGAGCCCATGGTCTTGCCCGACAGCGTGACGACCTCGATCAGACAGGAGCCGCATTCGCCATTGCGGCAGTCGTGCGGAATGGGAACCTTGTTCGCCTCGGCGATGGCGAGAACGGTGGAAGTGTCGCCGGCGATCGCATAGACGGTCAGGTCCTTGTGCAGCAGCGGCGAGGAAAAGGTCACGTTCGGCATTTCGGTCCCCTTGATATGTCGCGCGTCGGCGTGGCCCATGTTCGCGGAATTGCTAGTATTTTAGGCAACACGCCGCGCGCGATGTTTTGCACTGTAAGCTACACCGGCGGACGCGAAGCTTTATATGCGGCATGACGCCCCAGCGGGGATGGAAAGCCCCCGCGCCTCGAAACCGGCCGGGCGGCGACCACGCGCGGCATTCCCCTCGCCTGGCGACGCGCTAGATTTCGTCTTGTCGCGTCCAGCCGGGAGGCCGCACCATGACCGGGTTTCTTCTCGTAATCTTCTATTTCGCGCTGGCGGCGCTCGCCGCCTGGATCATCATGCAGCCCAATCGCTTTGTCGTGACGCGCTCGGCGCTCGTCGACGCGCCGCCGGAAGAGGTTTTTCGCCACATCGACGAACTCCGCAACTGGCAGGCGTGGTCGCCCTGGGCGAAGCTCGATCCCGCCGCGATAAACACCTTTGAGGGCCCCGCCGCTGGCGCCGGCGCGGTGTTCGCGTGGTCGGGCGATGAAAAGGTCGGCGCCGGGCGCATGACGATCATCGACAGCCGGCCGTTCGAAAGCGTCGACATCAAGCTCGAAATGAGCAAGCCGTTCGCGGCGTCGAACGAGGTGTCGTTCCGGCTCTCGCCGCAAGACAGCGGGCGCACGAAGGTCACATGGACCATGTCCGGCCCCAGCACGCTGATCTCGAAAGCGATGAATCTCGTCATGAACTTCGACAAGACGCTCGGCGGCCGGTTCGAGGCCGGACTCGCCAATCTGAACGCGATTTTCTCGAAGTGACGCGACAAATATCGCGCTAGATGGTCGTGACAAGGCTAGGATGACGCTCGCGTCGGCCCGCGTGGCGGCGTTCACGAGTTCGGGGGAGTTTTTTGCGCCGCTTCGTCACGATCTTCGCCTTTCTCGCCAGCCTTCAGACGGCGGGCGCCGTGGAGCAAGAGAGCCCCGCCGCGAGCATGCGGGACCTGCACGCCCATTTCATCCAGTGTTTTCAGACGCCTCCGGGCATGGAAAAGATGCAGGGCGCCTTTCACTTTTCCCTCAACCGCGACGGCGGGTTGATCGGGCCGCCGCGGATAGCCTGGCTCAAACTCGATAGGCGCCATCAGAGCCAAAAGCAACTCGAAGCGCGCCTGATCGAGGCCTTCGACCGCTGCGTTCCGATCCCGCTCACCAAGGAAATGTCGCGGATGGCGCCGGGCAACTTGCTTTACTTCAGGTTCGGCGCCGCGCCCGGGAGAGGCGAGGACAAGTCGCGGCCGGCCTTCAACGGCCCGATCGACTGAGCCGGAAGCTCTTTAGCGAATCCAGCGCGCGCTCCCTCTCCTCGCGAGCGGGGAGAGGCGGGAACGCGGCATGATTGTTGTGCTTTAATTCCCGCCAGTCCTAACCGCGTTCTAGACTCAAGCCCCCTTCTCCGGCTCCATCACCGCGCCGTCGCCCCGTGTCAGACGCGCCACGAAGGCGCGCCCGTGGGCGGAGCCGGCGGGGCGCGACAGGGCCGACGCCACGCCGGCGGCGAAGCCGAACAGCGCGCCGGCGAGCGCCGCGCCGGCGAGCACGTCGCCGTCGCGCGGGTTTTCGGCGATCAGGATCACCACCGTCATGCCCAACAGGCCGCCGAGCAGCGCGTATAGCGCGTCGCGGTCGTCGGCGCGCGACCAGGGCGCCAGCGCCGCGACCGGCGCCAGCGCCGCCGCCGACAGCGCTAGGGCGAAGGCGATCAATGCGCGGGCGTCGAAGCGACCCGAAGCGCTGGCGGCCGCGCCCGCCGCCGCGACGGTGAGCAGCGCCAGCCGCGTCGTGATCAACCGGCGGCTCGTCAAGTCGACGTTGCCGCGAAACCGGTAGATCGCCTCGTGCCCCAGCGCCGTGCCGAAGGCTTGAAGGCCAGCGGCGGCCAGCGCCAGCGCCAGGGCGATTTGCGCCGAGGCGAGCAATCCCGAAGCGGCGGCGCCCATTTGCTCGAGCCCCGGCAGTTCGGCGAGAAAAAGCGCGCCGTTCACGCGGAAGTCGCTCGCGCGCAACGGCGCTCCGGTGGATCCGCTCTTGCTCGCGCAGGCGCGGCGCGCGCTCGCGGGGTCGGGCGCCCGCGCGCCGCAAATGGTCACGAGGCCATGCGCGCTGGCGGCATAGACCGCATCGGGCAGATGCGCGGGCGACTGGCCGACGCCCTGGCGCGTCAGCGACAGGGTCGCCCCCGCCAAACCGACCGCGATCAAAAAGGCGAAGACAAATGTCCAGCCGAACGCCGCGCAACCCGCCAGCCGCGCGCGGCCCGGCGTTTGGGTAGCGATGGCGGGCGCGAGAAGCGGCGCCAGCGTGGCGATTCCGAGCGTCACGGCGAGCATGACGATCACCCCGGCGCCGGGGTTCGTCGAGAGCGCGCCCCAATCCTCGACCCGGGCGGCGGCCTCGCCCTGGGCGTCGGCCGCGCCTCCAAAGGGAGGCGCGTCCCGCAAGGCCAACATCAGCGCCGGCCAGCCAAAACCCACGACGGCGACGGCGCCGGCCGCGGCGGCGGTCCAGATCGTCCCGAGCAACCCGCCCGGCCCGGCGATCAGCAGCACGGCGCAACCGACGACCGTCGCCGAGAGGCCGCGTCCGCCGCCCAAAACGCCCGCGAGCACATCGACCGCCGATTGTTCGCCGGCCAGCGCGATCAGCGCCGACGCGGCGCAAGCCAGCGCGATCACGCCAATACGCGTCGCGACGCTCGGAAAGCGCGCGGCCAGCAACTCCGAGAAGGAAACGGCTCCGGTCTTGCGCAGCATCGGCCCGAGATAAAAGCCGATCGCCGCGACGCCGGCGAAAACGCCGCCGGCGACGCCGAACAGCCATGAACGCCCGGAAAATTGCGCCGCGAAGGGCAAGATCAGGCCCGCGACCAGCGCGGCGAGGGCGAAACCGGCGTATTCGAACGGGACGGCGCGGCCCGCCGCGTAATAGGTCGACACGCGCATCGAATGCAGCAGCGCGCCGAGCGTGGCCAACCCCAGAATGGTGAAATAGGGCGCGACCGCCTCGACCAGCGCCAGCGGCGCGCCGACGCGATCCAGCAAGGCGACGAAGCCGTAGGCGAGCGCGAAGGCCGCCGCGACGAAGGCGATGCGTCCGTCGAGCTTCTCGCGTTCGCGAAGGCTCGCGTCGTCGGATAATCGCGTCATGCTTGATCCCTTTCCCCGCCGCCGTATAAGCGGAGTCTATCTAAGCCGGCGGCTGGTTCCAAGCCGTCGTGGATCAGGAGCTGCTCGATTGGCCTCCCCCTTCAGCATCGCGGTCACCACCGTCGCCAGCGAGGCCAAGGCGCGCGAAATCGCCAAGGCGGCGCTGGAGGCGCGCCTCGCCGCCTGCGCGCAGCTTTTTCCCATTCAAAGCCTCTATGTCTGGAAGGACGAATTGCGCGAGGACGCGGAAATCGCGCTGCATCTGAAAATCCGGGCCGAGGATTTTCCGGCGGTGCAAGCCTTGATCCGCCGGCTGCATGATTACGAGACGCCGGAAATCTTGAGAATCGACATCGCCGAGGGCGACGGAGCTTATTTGGATTGGATGGCCGCTTGCCTGCGAAAGTGAACGACATGACCATCGTTGACCGATTAACCGCGACCAGGGACGCCATCGACCGCGCGGCGCGCGATTGCGGGCGCGATCCCGCCGGCGTCGCCCTCGTCTGCGTCACCAAGACTTTTCCGGGCGAGGACGTGGTTCCGCTGCTGGAAGCCGGACAGCGCGTGTTCGGCGAGAATCGCGTGCAGGAGGCGCGAGGCAAATGGCCGCCGCTGCGCGAGCGCTATCTTGATATCGAACTGCATCTGATCGGGCCGTTGCAATCGAACAAGGCCAGGGAAGCGGTGGAGACCTTCGACGTGATCGAAAGCGTCGACCGCGAAAAGATCGCGCGGGCGCTGGCCGAGGAGATGGCGCGGCAAGGCAAGCATCCGCGCCTGCTCGTGCAGGTCAACACTGGCGACGAGCCGCAAAAGGCCGGCGTGTCGCCCAAGGAGGCCGACGCCTTCCTCGCGGCGTGCCGCGACAAATACGGCCTGAAGATCGACGGATTGATGTGCGTGCCGCCGGTCGACCAGCAAGTCTCGCCGCACTTCATGCTGCTCGCCGACATCGCCGCGCGCAATGGCCTCTCAGCGCTGTCGATGGGGATGAGTTCGGACTTCGAGCTGGCGATCCAGCTCGGCGCGACCCATGTGCGCGTGGGGTCGGCGATCATGGGACGCCGCGATTACGGAGTCGGGCCGCCCGATTCGCCAGACCCTGAAACGGAAGCCTGAGGGCTCGCTTTGGAAAACCGTGATTCCAGCGCCGCCCCCCTTGCCCCATGGTCCTTATTCGGACGCAATCCAGCAACATTTCGCGTTTGCGAGGACATATCGGGGAAACATG
>Ga0182012_10000580_pt1 | contig 40581 bp, 41 predicted proteins | sample 612S2SmetaG_FD_120486 | JGI IMG/M metagenome (GOLD analysis project Ga0182012, IMG submission 120486) | Permafrost microbial communities from Stordalen Mire, Sweden - 612S2S metaG | ecosystem: Environmental > Terrestrial > Soil > Wetlands > Permafrost | place: Sweden: Stordalen | collected...
ACTGGAGCGTCGAAAATAATTGTCACTGGCCGCTCGATGTCGTTTTTCACGAAGACGACGCCAGAGCGCGAAAAAACCACGCCCCACAAAATCTCTCGATCATCCGCCGCATCGCTCTCGACACACTGACCGCCCATCCAGATAAACGCTCGCCAGCACGAAAAATGAAGCTCGCCACCTGGAGTAAAGAGTTCTTCTTCGACCTCTTTATTCATATGCGATAGCCCTGCCCTCAAGGGGAGGGCGAATGTCGGACTCGCTTCACTCGCCATCGCCTAGCCCCCGCGTCCAGCCTTCCTTCGTCTCGCCAATAAAATCTTCGAGCAGCCGCTCCGCGATCGCCGCGCGAAGCCCCGCCATCAGCTCCTGATAATAGGAGACGTTGATTTGCGTCAGCAGCATCATGCCGAGGATTTCGCCCGCCTTGAACAGATGATGCAGATAGGCGCGCGAATAGTCTCGCGCCGCGGCGCAACTCGATTCCGCGTCGAGCGGCGCGGCGTCCTCGGCGTGGCGCGCGTTCATCAGATTGACCTTGCCGAAGCGCGTATAGGCGAGGCCGTGGCGCCCCGCGCGCGTCGGCATCACGCAGTCGAACATATCGACGCCGCGCGCGACCGCCTGCACTATGTCATCAGGCGTTCCGACGCCCATCAAATAACGCGGCTTGTCGCGCGGCAGAAGCGGCTCCACCGTCTCCAGCATCTCAAGCATGACTTCCTGCGGTTCGCCGACCGCGAGGCCGCCAATCGCGAGGCCATGAAAATCCATGTCGGCGAGCGCGCGCGCGCTCTCGATCCGCAGCGGCTTCACCGCGCCGCCCTGCACGATGCCGAACGCCGCCTGCCCCGGCGCGCCGGCGAAAGCCTTGCGCGAGCGCTCGGCCCAGCGCAGCGACAGCCGCATTGCGCGCTCGGCCTCGGCGTCGCCGCACGGCAGTCGCACGCATTCGTCGAATTGCATTTGTATGTCGGAGCCGAGCAGCGCCTGAATCTCCATCGAGCGTTCCGGCGTCAGCACATGTTTGGAGCCGTCGATATGCGATTGAAAGGTGACGCCGTTCTCATCGAGCTTACGGAGCTTCGCTAGCGACATCACCTGAAAGCCGCCCGAGTCCGTCAGGATCGGATAGGGCCAGCGCATGAAGTTGTGCAGCCCGCCAAGCCGCGCGATGCGCTCGGCGCCGGGACGCAGCATCAGATGATAGACATTGCCGAGCAGAATATCGGCGCCGGCGGCGCGCACATCTTGCGCGAACATCGCCTTGACCGTCGCCGCGGTGCCGACCGGCATGAAGGCCGGCGTGCGAATTGTTCCGCGCGGCGTCGTTATCTCGCCCTTGCGCGCGGCGCCGTCGGTCGATTGAACCACGAACGAAAACTCTTGCGTCATTTACGTCTGTCCTTGGCGCCGAGAGCCGCGATCTTCACGATTTTATATTCGCCGCTGTCGGCGTCGTTCCAATGCACGGTGAAAAGTGCGTTAACGAGAACAGCGATCTCGCGCAGATTCGTCTGCCATGGGTCCGGGCACGCCGCGCCAAAGTCTATCGTCCCGTCGCGCCGCAACACGAACGGACGACTATGCGCGCCGTCGAGATCGAAGGCGCCGAACACGTCCCACGTCGAGACGACGCCGCCTTGCGCGTCGATGCGCAGGTCAAGCGTCATTGGCGCCTCGGTCGGATCGTCGCGCCACAGCGCGAGCAGCCGAATGTCGCGCGCATCGCTCATGCCGGAAACAACAGGCAGGCGTCGCCGTACGAATAAAAGCGGTAGCCATTTTCGATCGCATGGGCGTAGGCGGCCTTCATGCGCTCATGGCCGCTGAAGGCGCAGACCAGCATGAACAGTGTCGAGCGCGGCAGATGAAAGTTGGTGAGCAGCGCATCGACGGCGCGAAAGCGATAGCCGGGCGTGATGAAGATGTTCGTCCGCGCGCTGTATGGCTTTAACGCGCCGCGCTCGTCCGCCGCGCTCTCCAGACATCGCAGCGCCGTGGTGCCGACCGCGACAATGCGCCCGCCGCGCGCGCGAACTTCGTTGAGCGCGGCGGCGGTTTCCGCGCTCAACGTCGCCTGTTCGTAATGCATCTCGTGGTCGGCGGTGTCATCCACTTTCACCGGCAAAAACGTGCCGGCGCCGACATGCAGAGTCACATAGCGCAAAGTGACGCCGCCGGCCTCCACGGCGGCGAGAAGCTCCGGCGTGAAATGCAGTCCCGCCGTCGGCGCGGCGACGGCGCCGGGCTCTCGCGCGAACAGCGTCTGATAGTCGTCGGCGTCGCGCGCATCCGCCGCGCGCTTGCCAGCGATATAGGGCGGCAGCGGCATCGAGCCCTGCTCCGCGATGGCCGCGTCGAGCGCGGCGCCGGCAAGATCGAATGCGAGCGTGATTTCGCCAGCCTCGCCCTTGGCCTCGACGCTGGCCGCGAGCGCGCCAAACTCGACGCGCTCGCCGAGGCGCAGTTTCTTCGCCGGCCGCGCCAGCGCGCGCCAATGTGATGGCGAAAGCCGCTCGATCAGCGTCGCCTCTATATGGGCCTTCGTCTCGCCACGCGCGCGAAACCCATCGAGGCGCGCGCGAATGACGCGCGTGTCGTTGACGACCAGCGCGTCGCCGGGCCGCAGCAAGTTGGGGAGGTCCGTTACATGGAGATCATCGAAAGCCACCGCGCCCGAGGGAACGACCAGCATGCGCGCGCTATCGCGCGGGCTCGCCGGACGCAGCGCGATCGCCTCGGGCGGAAGCTCGAAATCAAAAAGATCGACGCGCATCTATAGCCTCGAACGCGGCGCGCGCGCCTCGCTTAACGGCGCGACCTGTCTTCGATGCGCACTCATCCGACTCCGCTTCGCAAGACTGCCTTCTCCCACAAGTGGGAGAAGGTACGCGCGCCCCATTCGTCTCGCGCTCAGCTCAGCGACGCCTTGATGATCTTGTCGGGGTCTTTCACGGGCTCGCCGCGCTTGATTTTGTCGACATTCTCCATCCCCGAGACCACCTCGCCCCAAACCGTATATTTGCGGTCGAGAAAGCTCGCGTCCTCGAAGCAGATGAAGAACTGCGAATTGGCGGTGTCGGGGTGCGAGGCGCGCGCCATGGAGCAGGTTCCGCGCTTATGCGGCGCCGCGTTGAACTCCTGCTCGAGGTTCGGATATTTGGAGCCGCCCGTGCCTGTGCCCTGAGGACAGCCGGTCTGCGCCATGAATCCCTCGATCACCCGATGGAACACTATTCCATCGTAAAAGCCCTCGGAAACGAGTTGCTTTATGCGCGCCACGTGCTTGGGCGCGAGATCGGGCCGCAGTTTGATCTCGACATTGCCCTTGGTGGTCTCCAACGTCAGTTTATCGCCTGCCTCGGTCATGGTGTCTCCTTGGATTTCTTGATTCTATCGCCGGCTGTGGCGAGCGGGGCGTCCACGCCGTCATTGCGAGCCCGAAGGCGAAGCAATCCAGGAGTCGCGGACGGATCCCGGATTGCTTCGTCAGCTTCGCTTCCTCGCGATGACGGCGTGAGCGCAAGGTCTAAGGCCTTAGCTCTCGTCGCCGGCGAGGCGCAGCTTGACGATCTTGTCCGGATCCTTCGGCGGCTCGCCGCGGTGGACCTTGTCGATGAACTCCATGCCGGAGATCACCTCGCCCCACACCGTATATTGCTCCTCGAGATAGCGCGCCGGGGCGAAGCAGATGAAGAACTGGCAATTGGCCGAGTCATTGTCCTGCCCGCGCGCCATGCCGACCGTGCCGCGCAAGAACTTCTCCTTGGAGAACTCCGCCGGAATGTTCGGCAGATCGGACTTGCCCGTGCCGGTCCCGGTCGGATCGCCGGTCTGCGCCATGAAGCCGTCGATCACGCGGTGGAACTTCACGCCGTCGTAGAAGTGGCGCTTGACCAGCGTCTCGATCTGCGCGCAATGCTTGGGCGCGATGTCGGGCCGCATCTTGATGACCGTGCGGCCATAGACAGTGTCGAGATTGAGCAGCTTGTCCTCGGCGCGCGCGGCGGGCGCCGCGGCGAGAGCGGCGGCGGCGGAAGCGCCGGCGATGAGACTGCGACGATCGATACTCATATTCCCTCCCAGGTTTCTTTATTTGCGGCGCGCGAGCGCGCGCTGGAGCGCGTCGGCGGCCTCGGCCGGCGCGAAGGCGGAAATATCGCCGCCAAGAGCGGCGATCTGGCGCACGAGAGTAGCGCTTATATGGCGAAGCCCCACTGACGCGGGGATAAAAACCGTTGTTATGTCCGGCGCCAGCGTCGCGTTCATCCCCGCCATCTGCATTTCATAGTCGAAATCCGCTCCGTCGCGCAAACCGCGCAGGATCGCCGCGGCCCCCTGCTCGCGCGCCGCCTCGACCGCGAGGCCGCTAAAACCGATCACCGCGAAGTCGCAAGGCGAGGCGAGGCCCGCGCAGCCGCCGCGGATCAACTCGGCGCGCTCCTCGAAGGAGAGCAGCGGCGCCTTGCCCGGATGAACGCCAATGGCGACGACAATCCGGTCGAACAGCTCGGCGCCCTGGCGGATCACGTCGAGATGGCCGAAGGTGAGCGGATCGAAGGAGCCGGTGTAAATGGCGGCGCGCGGCGTGGGGCTGGTCATGGGGGAGGTATAGGGGATTTTGGCCGTAAGTGGGAGTGCCGCCGTAATTTGGCGCCGTTCGACACCTCATCAACTCAGCCTGCTATGCTTCCCCCTCCGCCGCGCTCACCTCGGCCTCCGCCTCGCCCACATCCCCGATATGCTCGACCGACACCACGCGCTCGTCTTCCGCCGTGTCGAACACGATCACGCCCTGCGTGCCGCGGCCCGCGATGCGGATGCCGTCCACCGGGCAGCGGATGAGTTGCCCGCCATTGGTCACCAGCATGATTTCGTCGCCGTGCTCGACCGGGAAGGAGGCGATCAGCGCGCCGTTGCGTTGGTTCACCGCCATCGCGACGATGCCTTTGCCGCCGCGCCCGGTGATGCGATATTCGAACGACGAGCTGCGCTTGCCATAGCCGTTTTCGGACACCGTCAGAATGATCTGCTCGGCGGCGCGCATCGCCTCGAAACGCTCGTCGGAAAGATCGACGGCGGCGCCCTCCTCCGTCTCGACGGCCGGCTCCTCGACAAGCTCGGCGCCTTGCGCGCGGCGCAGCGCCACGGCGCGCTTGAGATAGGCCGCTCGCTCGTCGCCGCCAGAATCGAAATGGTTGAGGATCGACAGCGAAATCACTCGATCGCCCTCGCTCAGGCTCACGCCGCGCACGCCCATCGAGGTGCGGCCCTGGAACACCCGCACTTCCGTGACCGGGAAGCGGATGCACTGGCCGTCCTTCGTCGTCAGCAGCACGTCCTCGGCCTCGCTCGCGGTCGCTACGTCAACGATGGCCTCGCCTTCGTCGAGCTTCATCGCAATAATGCCGTTGCGGCGCACGTCGGAGAAATCCGACAGCTTGTTGCGCCGCACCGTGCCGCGCGTCGTCGCGAAGATCACGTCGAGCGTCGCCCAGCTCGCTTCGTCCTCGGGCAGCGGCATGATCGTCGTGATGCGCTCGCCGGGGTCGAGCGGCAGCATGTTGACGAGCGCCTTGCCGCGAGCCTGCGGCGCCGCGAGCGGCAGCCGCCATACCTTCTCCTTATAGGCGCGGCCCAGCGAGGAGAAGAACAGCACCGGCGTGTGCGTGTTGGCGACGAAGAGGCGGTGGACGAAATCTTCCTCCTTCGTTTGCATGCCCGAGCGGCCCTTGCCGCCGCGCCGCTGCGCGCGATAGGTCGAGAGCGGCACGCGCTTGATGTAGCCGGCGTGCGAGACGGTGACGACCATGTCCTCGCGGGCGATCAGATCCTCGTCCTCGACATCGCTTTCGGCGTCGAGGATTTGCGTGCGGCGCGGCGTCGCGTAAAGCCGCTTCACCTCGAGCATCTCGTCCTTGATGATGCCGAAAAGTTTTTCGCGCGAACCGAGGATTTCGAGATATTCGGCGATCTCCGCGCTTAGTTTGTGCAAGGCGGCGGAAATTTCCTCGCGGCCAAGCGCGGTGAGGCGTTGCAGGCGCAAATCGAGAATGCCGCGCGCCTGCGCTTCCGACAGGCGGCAGGTTCCATCCTCGCCAAGCGCATGGCGGGGATCGGCGATCAGCGCGACCAGCGGCGCCATGTCCTTGGCCGGCCAGGCGCGCGCCATCAAGGCTTCGCGCGCGGCGGCGGCGTCGGGCGACGAGCGGATCAGATGAATCACCTCGTCGATATTGGCCACGGCGATGGCGAGGCCAACCTGCAAATGGGCGCTATCGCGCGCCTTGCCGAGTCGGTATTTCGTACGCCGCGTGACAACAGTCTCGCGGAAATCGACGAAGGCGCGCAGCACGTCGCGCAGCGTCATCATCTCCGGACGCTTGCCGTTCAGCGCGATCATATTGACCGGGAAACTCGACTGCAGCGAAGTATGGCGCCACAGCTGATTAAGCACCACGTCGGCCACCGCCTCGCGCCGCAGTTCGATGACGATGCGCATCCCGTCGCGGTCGGATTCGTCGCGCAGATCGGAGATGCCCTCGATTTTCTTTTCGCGCACCAGATCGGCGATGCGCTCGACCAGCGCCGCCTTGTTCACCTGATAGGGAATCTCGCTGATGATGATCGTTTCGCGATCCTTGCGCGTCGTCTCGATCCGCGCGCTGGCGCGCATGATGATCGAGCCGCGCCCGGTGGAATAGGCGTTGCGAATGCCGCCGCGCCCCAGAATCGTCGCGGCGGTCGGGAAGTCCGGCCCCGGCACGATCTCCATCAGCTCCGCGACGGTCATATCGGGGCGGTCGATCATCGCGATGGCGGCGTCGATCACCTCGCCGAGATTATGCGGCGGAATATTGGTGGCCATGCCGACGGCGATGCCGCCCGCGCCATTGACCAGAAGATTTGGAAAGCGCGCCGGAAGGACGGTCGGCTCGTGCTCCTTGTCGTCGTAATTGGGCTGGAAGTCGACCGTGCCTTCGTCGATGTCCTCGAGCAGCGCGAGCGCGGGCTTCGCGAGGCGCGACTCGGTGTAACGCATCGCGGCGGGCGGATCGTTGTCGACCGAACCGAAATTGCCCTGCCCGTCGATCAGCATCAGGCTCATCGAGAACGGCTGCGCCATGCGCACCAGCGCGTCGTAAATCGCCGCGTCGCCGTGCGGGTGATATTTACCCATCACGTCACCGACGATGCGCGCCGATTTCACATGCGCCTTGTCGGGCGTGTGGCCGTTCTCGTTCATCGAATAAAGGATGCGCCGGTGCACTGGCTTCAACCCGTCGCGCACGTCGGGAAGCGCGCGGCTCACGATCACGCTCATCGCGTAATCGAGATAGCTGCGCTTCATTTCGTCGGCGATGGACACCGGACGGATATCGGAACCCGAAGGACCAGGCCCGTCTTTTTCGTTTGTCTCTTCGGCCAAGGGAGGCGCCAATCTGAATCTATTGTGGAATCCTCCCTTTTCTATAGGTGATTCTCGATGCGCGCGCCAGCCTTTGCGGCGCAAGAAATACACGTAGAAACAGTTGCTTATGAAATGAGAGGCGGCTTTCTCGGGAAAACCCGCTTCGCTTGTCTAGATATTGGGGTTTTTCTCGGCTTTTCGGGCGCCGCGCGCGCTCCCGGAAAGGGCGCGCGCGAGAGTCCGTCTTCGTTAGGTGGAAACGGTCGTCAGCCGTTCGCCTCCCGCAAGGATTCGCGCGCGGAGATCGCGATGGACGCCGCCGCCTCGTCGCCCGGCTCGATCAGCGCGAAGGGCTCGAGCGTGGGCGCGGGCGTGGGTTCCGGCGCGGGCTCGGCCCAAGGCGCCGGCGCGGGGGCCGCGGCGGCAGGCTTTGGCGCGGCGCCCGGCAGCGGGCGAACGACTTCCAACTCGCTCCTCTTGACCGCGGCGGCGGTCGCCGCGCCGAAGGACGGGCGTCTTTCGAGGCGCGACAGATCGACTTGAACCGGAACCTCCGGCGCCTTCGTGCGCATCATCGACGCCAGTCTGGCTAAGGAAGTCGCGGGCGACTCCTCGCCTTGCGGCGCGGCGTTCGAAGCCGCCGCCGGCTCCGAGCCCTTTCGCGGGAACGGAAGCGACGGCAATTTCGCGCGCGCGGCGGCGAGCGCCGCGCCGACGCCGGTCTTTGGCCGCGCTTCTTCCAGCTCCGACCCGGCGGCGCCGGGAGAAGCGGCGACCGGCTGGGCGGGCTCGCCGAGCGAACCGAGCCTGGCTCGCGCCGCCTGAATGGCGCGCCGCCAGATCGGCTCGGCGGCGACTTGCGCCTCCGCCGACTTTTTGTCGTCGGATTTGCGCTTGCGCGCCATCCAGCGGACGAAAGCGAAGACCGCGGCCACGCCGAACAGCAGCATTTTGCCGAACTTCAGCGCATAGACGACGAGGAGCGCGATCAATCCCAGCTTTTGCGCGGGCGCGGGCGCGGCGGGCTGGGCGACCGTCACTTTTTTGAAGTTGGCGTCGCCAGTCATCAGCGAGATGAGACCGTAGGGAGCGGTTTTGACCGTGGCGAGGTCCGCGTCGTCGTATCCCTTGCCCTTGTCGTAGACGATGGTGTCGATGAGCGCGCCGGATTCGCCTCTAAAGCGCTGGTAATTCGTCTCCTGGCCAGCGACGACGATCTTGAGGGCGCCCTGGTCGCCAAGCGCGAAGGAACTGCAATTGACGATCCAATCGTCCGCGCTCTTCGATCCGAGCATCGTCGCGCCGACGCAGGAGCTCAGGCGATGCTTGGCGTCGTAGCGCGGCGCCTCCATCCAGCCGGTGACCTCCAGTTGCGAGAGGCCCTGACGCGCGCGCGCCGGATTTTCGGCGGCGACCTTCGCATTGTAAGTCCCCAATACGACCTCTGGGTCCATCGCCTTGGCGTCCTGATCGCTGATGTAGCCATCGTCGACGAGACTGACATAGGCCATCCAGTCCGGCCGGCTCGTCGCCGGCAACACGACGCCTTGCGTGGCGTTGTCCCAGTTCTTTCCGGCGCCGAGCAGTTTGCGCGCCTGCTCGCCATCGAGATAGACGCGATTGGCCGGGAGCCACATCGTCGCGCGATCGGCGAGGCGCACCTCGACCGGTCCTCGAACGCCCTGCGCCAGCAGCGCTGAATAGGCCAGCGTCTCGTTGGTTGGAGCCTGCGCCGCGGTGACTTGCGCCACGGGAACCGCGGCGGGAGCCGGATCGGCGGACTTGGCCGCCCGCGCGGCGACGACGACCGTTTGCGGCGCGGCGGGCGCGGCGGTATTTAAATCCGGAGCCTTGGCCGCTTGCGCGGCGAGAGCCAGCGTCTCTTGCGCGATAGGCGTCGACGGCGCGGCGGCCACGACCACCGCAGGCGCGGCGGCCTCGCCAATCTTCAACTCCGGGAGCTTGGCCGCTTGCGCGGCCGGCGCGGCGCTTGGTTGCGCGACTGGCGTCGACGGCGCGCCCGAAGGCGTGGCGAAGGGCGCGGGCTGACGCGGCGCGGCGGCCTCGCCGATCGTCAAATCCGGAAGCTTGGCCGTCTGAATGGCGGTCGCCGGCATTTGTCGCTCGACTGGCGTCGAGGGCGCCGGAACCGGCTCGACGCGCTTCGCCGACTGATCGGCCGCCGCGACCTTCGCCGGCATGACGGCTTCGTCGACTTTTAAATCCAGTGCGCTGGCGTCTTGCGCGGCGGGCGCGGCGCCGGAAACAGCGGGCTGCGTAGACGGATCGGCGGCCGCGACCTTCGTTGGCATCGCGGCTTCGCCGATCTTCAAATCCAGCCCCTTGATCCCTTGCGACGGTTCGTGTCGCGCGGCCGACGCCGCCGGCTGGGCGGCGGGCTTCGCCGCTTGCGCGACGGCCGCGGCGGCCGTCATGGCCGGTTCGCCGGTCCTCAGCTCCGGCTTCCCGTCCATCCGCGCGCTTTGAAGCGTCGCGGGCTCCATTTTCGCCGCGTTCTTGGGCGCGGCGGAATCCTTGCCGGCTTCGACCACCGGCGCGGGCGTCGTTTCGCGCGCGACACCCGGCGCGGGCGCGGCCTTCGCCGCTACAGCGCCGGGAGCCGGGCGCAAGGGCGCCATTCGCACGATGATGTCATCGAACCCTTGCCGTGTCGGAGCCGACAGCACGGGGATGTCCGTCTCGTGATTTATGCGATGACCTTCGCGCGCGACGCCGGTCGGAGGAGCTAAGATGACGCCCGCCGCGATCGCCATGACGGCGCTGACGAAGAGGTGCGACAAACGCGGGCGGAAACACGACATCAAGCTACTCCGACACTATGAGCGTGCGATAGCTTGGGCCGCGGAAGCTGAAGAAAGATTTTAGAGAATACTATCCTCTCGACCTTGCGAAGCATCGAAGTAAACGAGATGCTAACGGGCGAGATGCCATGGACCCGGCGCCTATCCCACTCGCGCGGGATCGGCCGGCGTCAGCGCGACGCTCTCGCCGCAGCCGCAGGCCGAAGTCTGATTGGGATTTTCGAATACGAAGGTCGAGGAGAATTGATCGGTCTTCACGTCCATGCGCGTGCCGAGCAGATACAGCACCGCCTTGGCGTCGATGATGACGCGCGCGCCCTCCTGCTCGACGACTTCGTCGCCGGGCGAGGGTTCGGCCAGATCCATTTTATAGGACATGCCGGCGCATCCGCCTTTTTCGACGCTGACGCGCAGCCCTGTGACGGGTGACGACGCGACCCTGAGGAGGCCGCGCACGCGCTCGGCGGCGGCGTCGCTCAGGCTCAGCACGTTGGACGGCAGGGCGAGGCTCATGGTTCATCTCCCGATATCGGCGCGTCGCGCGCCATTCACTCAATAATTCGCCCAGAGACCCGGCGTCGCCAACTCCACTAGATTGTGGTCGGGGTCGCGAAAGTAAAGGCTCTTGCCCCCGCGCGGCCAGTTCATCCGCGCCTCGATCGCAACACCCAGTCCGGCCAGCCGCGCCTCCCAGGCGCCGAGATCCGCCGCCGCGATGGCCAGCGCGAAATGCAGCCGACCCATGCCCTCGTGCGGCGGAATTTCGCCGCCCGGCAGATGCAGCGTCTCGGCCGTGGCCCCGCGCAGAAACGCCAGCAGCACGCTTCCCGGCCCGCAGTCGAAAGCCCACATTCGCGCGTCGCGCAACATAGGCGCCAGCCCGAGCGTCTCCTCGTAGAAGCGCCCGGCGCGCGAGAGATCGTCGACATAGATCGCCGTTTCGAGCACAGCGCCGATTTTTGGCGCCGGATCGGTCATCGCGCGCTCCTCACCACATATCGAGCGAGATGCGGGCTTCGTCGGACATGCGGCTTTGGTCCCAGGGCGGGTTGAACACCATATGCACCTTCACGTCGGCGACTCCCGGCACCGCATTCACGGCGTTTTGCACCCACACCGGCATTTCGCCCGCCACGGGGCATCCCGGCGCGGTCAGCGTCATGTCGATGTCAACATAGCCGTCGTCGGAAATGTCGATGCGGTAGATCAGCCCGAGTTCGTAGATGTCGGCGGGGATCTCCGGGTCGTAGACCGTTTTCAACGCCTTGATGATGTCGGCGCTGAGCCGCTCCAGCGCCTCGGGATCGCAGCTCGGCGCGAGATTGATCATCGCCGCGTTGACCGCGCTCGCGGTCTTCTCCATGGTCTCCGCCTTGTCCAAGTCCGCCTCCTTTATGAGAATAAGGCCCGCGCCCGGATCAGCGCCTCGGCGAACCGGTCGATTTCGCCGCGTGTGTTGTAAAGCGCGAAAGAGGCGCGGCAGCTCGATGTCGCGCCGAAATGCGCCAGCAGGGGCATCGCGCAATGCGTGCCGGCGCGCACGGCGACGCCGGCGCGGTCGATCACGGTCGCGATGTCATGTGCATGGGCCGCATCCATATTGAAGGCGAGAATAGGCCCTTTTTCGCGAGCCCGTCCATAGATGCGCACGCCCTCGATTTCCGCCAGCCGCTCATGCGCATAGGCGGTCAGATCGGCCTCGTGGGCGCGGATCGCCGCGCGGCCAAGGCTCTCCATGTAATCGAGCGCGGCGCCGAGCCCCACCGCCTGGGCGATCGGGGGCGTCCCCGCCTCGAACCGCTGCGGCGGCGTGTTGTAAGTGACGCTCTCGCGCGTGACGGTTTCGATCATCTCGCCGCCGCCGCAAAATGGCGGCAGGTTTTCGAGCCATTTGCTCTTGCCGTAAAGGGCGCCGATCCCCGTCGGCCCGTAGAGCTTATGGCCGGTCACGACGTAAAAATCGCAATCGAGCGCTTGCACGTCGACGTCGAGATGCACCGCGCCCTGCGAACCGTCAACCAGCACGGGAACGCCATGCGCGTGGGCGATGCGCGCGACTTCCTTGATCGGAGTCGGCGCCGCGACGACATTCGACATATGCGTCAACGCGACGATTTTGGTGCGCTTGGTGATGAGTTTTTCGAAGGCGTCGAGCGAAAAATTGCCGTCGTCGTCGACCTCGATCCATTTCAACACGGCGCCCTTGCGCTCGCGCAGGAAATGCCAGGGCACGATGTTGGAATGATGCTCCATCAGCGACAAAATGATCTCGTCGCCCTCGCCAATGTGCGCGAGGCCGTAAGAGGCGGCCACGAGGTTGATAGCCTCCGTCGCCGAGCGCGTGAAGACGATTTCGTCGACGGAGCCCGCGTTGAGGAAGCGCCGCACGCTTTCGCGCGCGCCTTCGAAGCCCTCGGTCGCGGCGTTGGCGAGGTAATGCAATCCGCGATGCACATTGGCGTATTCGTGCTCGTAGAAATGCGTCAGCCGCTCGATCACCTGCCGCGGCTTTTGCGCCGAAGCGGCGTTGTCGAGATAAACGAGTTCCTTGCCGTAGGGGCGCTCGGCGAGGATCGGAAAATCGCGGCGGATCGCCTCCACGTCGAAGACAGGCGCCGCTCTCGAGGCTTCGAACGGTTGATTCATCACAAAGCCTCCCGCATCCGCAGCCACGCCGCGACGCGCGCCGCCAGCGCATCCCGCGTCGCTTCGTCCTTGACGCGCTCCAGCGCCTCATTGGCGAAGCCTTCGATCAGCAGCGCCTCGGCCCGCGGCTTTGGCACGCCGCGCGCTTCGAGGTAAAATAATTGGTCGGCGTCGAGCCGCCCGCAAGTCGCGCCATGGCCGCAGACCACGTCGTCGGCGAAGATCTCCAGTTCCGGCTTGTTGTTCATGCTGGCGCCGTCCGACAGCAGCAGCGACTTCGACTGCATCGCGCCGTCGGTCTTTTGCGCGAGCGGCGCCACGCTGACCTTGCCTTGAAACACGCCCGTCGCGGACTCGTCGACGATGTGACGGAAAAATTCGCGGCTCTTGCCGCCAGGGCTCTCGTGCCGGATGACGAGCGTGGTGTCGGCGTGATCGCGCCCGCGCAGCAGGCTCGCGCCGTTGAACGACACATCGGCGTTCACGCCGCTAAGCGTCGCGAATATCTGCCGCCGCAAAAGGCCGCCGCCCTCGACGAGGCAGAAGGAGTTCAGCGCGCTATTTTCTCCCAGCGTCGCCAGCAGCGAGACGACGCGCACGGCGTCCTCGCTCTGCGGCGCGATCGTCGCGACATGATCAAGCTTCGCGCCATCGCCGAGGACCATGACCAGCGCGTGATTCTCCTGCGAGCCGGAGCGCTCCAACGGCGTGAAGCTCTCCAGCAGCGTGGCGCGGGCGCCGGCGCCCAAAATCACCAGCGAGCGCGTAAAGACCGACCGCGCGGCGCCGCCCGAGATGAAATTCGCGAATTCCAGCGGCCGCTCCAGCACGCAGCCGGGCGAAACGCGTAGCACCGCGCCGTCCTGCATCAAGGCGGCGTTGAGGGCGAGCGTCGGGTCCTCCGCGTCGCCGGCCAGAGCGGCGAGAATTTCCGCTTCGCCGCACGCCAGCGCCTCGCGCAAGGAAAGCACGCTAACGCCATAGGGCAAAGCCGAGACGTCGGAGAGATCGGGACGAAAAGCGCCGTCGAGCACGACGAATCGGCAGGACTCCCGCTCGCGCGCCAACGCCGGCGTCGCGGGGCCAGCGGCGCGCAGCGGCGCGACGGCGCACAGCGCGGCGCGCAGATCGGTGTAGTGCCACGCCTCGACGCGCCGGTTCGGCAGTCCTTCGCGCGAAAAGGCGTCCCAGGCGCTTTGGCGCAGCGGGCGAGCGCCCGCGTCCTTCATCGCGTCGAACGCGGTTTTTAGGTCGGCGGTAGCCGATGTCGCTGTGTCGCTCATGATCACGCCGCTTCGCCGATGTAATCCTTATAGCCACTCGATTCGAGTTCGAGCGCCAGCTCTGGCCCGCCGCTGCGCAGGATGCGGCCCTTGGCCATCACATGCACGGTGTCGGGTTTTATATAATCCAGCAACCGCTGGTAATGGGTGATGACGAGGAAGCCCCGATCCTTGGCGCGCAGCGCGTTGACGCCTTCCGAGACGACGCGCAGCGCGTCGATGTCGAGGCCGGAATCGGTCTCGTCCAATATGCACAGACGCGGCTCCAGCAGCGCCATCTGCAAAATTTCCATGCGCTTCTTTTCGCCGCCGGAAAAACCGCAGTTGAGCGGACGCCGCAACATGTCCTTGACGACGCCGAGCCGCGCGGCCGCCTCGTTGACGCGCTTCATGAAGTCGGGCGTCTGCAACTCGTCCTCTCCACGCGCGCGCCGCTGCGAGTTGAGCGCGGCCTTCAGAAACGTCATCGTCGCGACGCCGGGAATTTCGACCGGATATTGAAAGGCGAGAAACACGCCCTTGGCGGCGCGCTCATGCGGCGCGAGGCCTAAAATATTCTCGCCGTTCAGCAGCACTTCGCCCTGCGTGACATCGTAGCCCTCGCGTCCGGAGACGACATAGGACAGCGTTGATTTGCCGGTGCCGTTCGGCCCCATGATCGCCGCGACCTCGCCGTCGTGAACGGTGAGCGTGAGGCCATCGAGAATCTTGCGGTCGCCGATGGAGACGTGGAGGTTTTTGATTTCAAGCATGGTCGTGTCCATTCTGAATCGATGATCGAATTGCAGGTCTGTTCAGCTCCATCGCCGCGACTCAACTCTGATGTCTTCGATCAACTCGAACCGCCCCGATCCGGCGTCGATTTCTTCTCGCCAAAGCCCGCGCCATTCCTCGATCTTCGTCTCCTCGGCCCGGCGGCGCGCGAGCCACTCCGCGACCGCGCCGACAACCATGTCGTTCTCGGAACCATATTCGCCGCGCGCCACCGCGCCCGCGATTTCCGCCGCGAGATCGTCCGGCAATGAGAGTTGCAAAGTGCGCCCGCTCATCCGACGCTCCCCTCGAGACTGATCGAGATCAGCTTTTGCGCCTCGACCGCGAACTCCATCGGCAGCTGCTGCAGCACGTCGCGCACGAAGCCGTTGACGATCAGCGCGGTCGCCTCCTCCGCGGAAAGCCCGCGCTGCATCGCGTAGAACAACTGATCCTGCGAGATTTTCGAAGTCGTCGCCTCGTGCTCGAATTGCGCGCTCGGATTCTTGCTCTCGATATAGGGCACGGTGTGCGCGCCGCAGCGGTTGCCGATCAGCAAACTGTCGCAATTGGTGAAATTGCGCGCGCCTTCGGCCTTGCGATGCGCCGAGACGAGCCCGCGATAGGTGTTTTGCGAGCGCCCCGCCGATATGCCCTTGGAGATGATGCGGCTCTTGGTGTTCTTGCCGAGATGGATCATCTTGGTGCCGCTGTCGACCTGCTGGCGGCCGTTCGACACGGCGATCGAATAGAACTCGCCCTGCGAATTGTCGCCGCGCAGAATGCAGGACGGATATTTCCAGGTGATCGCCGATCCCGTCTCGACCTGCGTCCAGCTGATGTGCGAATTGCGCCCCCGGCAATCGCCGCGCTTGGTCACGAAATTGTAAATGCCGCCGCGGCCCTCGCTGTCGCCGGGATACCAGTTCTGCACGGTGGAATATTTGATCTCGGCGTCGTCGAGCGCGACCAGCTCCACAACAGCCGCGTGCAACTGGTTCTCATCGCGCTTGGGCGCCGTGCAGCCTTCGAGATAGCTGACGTACGACCCCGCGTCGGCGATGATCAGCGTGCGCTCGAACTGTCCGGTGTTCTTCTCGTTGATGCGGAAATAAGTGGACAACTCCATCGGGCAGCGCACGCCCGGCGGCACGTAAACGAAGGAGCCGTCGGAAAACACCGCCGAGTTCAGCGTCGCGAAGAAATTATCGCTCACCGGCACGACCGAGCCGAGATATTTGCGCACGAGCTCCGGATGTTCGCGCACGGCTTCCGAAATCGGGCAGAAGATCACGCCGGCCCGCGCCAGCTCTTCCTTGAAGGTCGTCGCGACGGAGACGCTGTCGAACACCGCGTCGACCGCGACCCTACGCACCTCGACGCCAGCGAGAATTTCCTGCTCGCGCAGTGGAATCCCCAGCTTTTCGTAAGTGCGCAAAAGCTCGGGATCGACGTCCTCGAGCGAAGTGGGCCCCGGCGTCGATTTCGGCGCGGAATAGTAATAGAGGTCTTGGTAGTCGATGCGGGGATGTTCGACTCGCGCCCAATTGGGCTCGGTCATGGTCAGCCAGCGCCGATAGGCCGACAGCCGCCAGTCGGTGAGCCATTGCGGCTCGTCCTTCTTGGCCGAGATGAAGCGAACGATGTCTTCGGAAAGGCCCTTCGGGGCCTTGTCCGATTCGATATCGGTCGAAAAGCCGTATTTGTAGGCGTCGACGTCGATGGACTCGACAGTGTCAACGGTCTCTTTGAGAGCCGCCATTCTTTGTTCTCCTCGTCACGGCGGGTTCAAGGCCCGTCGGCCGAATCTCGGGGCGCAAGGCCCCTCGCTCAGGCGGCGGATGATCGGAATCTTATTCGATCCACGACGCGTGCAAGAGCGATGCCGAACAACTCTACATCCTCCGCGCTCGAACGCCAACCCAGGCTTATTCGCAACATCGCAGCTTCGTTTAACCCCATCGCTTCGGCGACATGCGAGGCGCGCGGCTTGCCGGAGGAGCAGGCCGAGCCCGAGGACGCCGCGACGCCCTCCAGATCCAGCGCCATCGCCAGTGTGTGCGCGGCGATCCCCGGCGCGGCGAAGGCGCTGGTGTTGGGCAGGCGCGGCGCGCTTATCCCGAGAAACCGGGCCTCGGGCAGTATCGCCGTGATCCGCCGCTCGGCGTCGTCCCGAAGTCCGGCGAGCCGGCTGGACTCGTCCGACTCGCCAGTCGCGGCCTCGAAAGCGGACGCGAAACCAACCGCCGCCGCGATATTTTCGGTCCCCGCGCGGCGACCGCCTTCTTGGCCGCCGCCCCGCAGGATCGTCTCGTCTATATGGAGACCCTCCCGGGCGAAGGCTAGAGCCCCGGCGCCGGCCGGTCCGCCGAGCTTATGCGAGGAAAACAACAAAACATCCGCGCCTAATGTCGAGAATGTTGCATTGCAACGCCCCACCGCCTGCGTCGCGTCGCAGACCAGCAGCCCGCCGGCCGCGTGGACGAGCCTCGCCGCCTCGGCGACGGGCTGAACGACGCCAGTTTCGTTGTTGGCGGCCTGCAAAGCGAGCATGATCCGCCTGCCGGCATGGGCGCGCAGCGTGGCCTCCAGCGCCGTCAGGGATATCCGCCCGTCCGGCGTCAGCGGCAGGGTCAGGGCCGCTTCGGCTGGGAAACGGTGGCCCTTAAGGACGCAGGGATGCTCGCCGGCGGAAAGCAGCAGCAAATCGAAAGGGTCGGAATCGCGCCCCGCGCGCAAATGCGGCGTCACCGCGAGATTGGCGGCCTCGGTCGCGCCGCTGGTGAAAACGAGGTTGCGCGCCGCCGTCCCCACGCCCGCCGCGATTTTTCCCCTCGCGCCCTCCAGCATCCCCCGCGCCGCCCGCCCCTCGGCGTGGATCGAGGAGGGATTGCCGAGCCTGTCCAGCGCCGCCAGCATCGCCTCGCGCGCTCGCGGACGCAAAGGCGCCGTGGCGTTGTAGTCGAGATAGGCGCGAGGCGAGGTCATGGTCGAACTGCTCCGCCGGCCGGGCGAGCGGCGAGGAACATCACTACCCCCGCGCGGCCGATAGCCCGCGTTTGAGATCATAGAGCAGATCGTCGCAATCCTCTATGCCGACCGACAGGCGCAGCATCCCCTCGCCGATGCCGAGCGCGGCTCGCGCCTCCGGCGTCAGGCGCTGATGGGTCGTCGTCGCGGGATGGGTGACGAGGCTCTTGGCGTCGCCGAGGTTATTGGAGATTTTGACGATCTCCAGCGCATTGGCGAGCGCGAAGGCCGCTTCCTTGCCGCCCGCGACATCGAAACTGACGAGCGTGCCGCCGCCGGTCATCTGCCGACGCGCCAGAGCCGCCTGCGGATGGTCGTCGCGGAAGGGATAGAGCACGCGCGTCACGCCCGGCTGCTCCGCCAGAAAATCGGCGATTTTCGCCGCGCTCGACGCCTGTTGCGCGACGCGCAGCGGCAGCGTCTCCAGCCCCTTCAGCATCACCCAGGCGTTGAAGGGCGACATCGCCGGCCCGGTCTGGCGCAGGAAGTTGTGCAGCGTCTCGTCGATCAGGGCGCGCGAGGCGAGGATTATGCCGCCGAGACAGCGCCCCTGCCCGTCAATATGCTTGGTCGCGGAATAGACGACGATATCGGCGCCGAACTCAAACGGCTTTTGCAGCAAGGGCGTCGCGAAGACATTGTCGACGACGAGCCGCGCCCCGGCCTCATGAGCGAGATCGGCCAGTGCCTTGAGGTCATAGACCTCCAGCCCCGGGTTGGTCGGCGTCTCCAAAAAGAGAACCTTGGTCTCCTTGCGCAGCGCCTTTTTCCACGCCGCGAGATCGGCGCCGTCGACCAGCGTGGTCTCGACGCCAAAGCGCGGCAGCAATTCCTCGACGACGTAAAGACAGGAGCCGAACAGCGCCCGCGCCGCGACGACATGATCGCCGGCCTTGACCTGCGACAATAGGCTCGCGGTGACGGCCGCCATGCCGCTCGCCGTCGCGCGCGCCGCCTCGGCGCCCTCGAGCAGGCACATGCGCTGCTCGAACATCGCGACGGTCGGATTGGAGAAGCGCGAATAGATGAAGCCGGGTTCGTCGCCCTTGAACCGCGCCTCGGCGGCCTGCATGGTCGGATAGACGAAGCTTTGCGTCAGAAACAGCGCCTCGGACAATTCGCCAAAGGGCGAGCGCAAAACCCCGCCATGCACGAGCTGCGTGGCGGGCTTGAGGGGACGGCGCTTCGAATCGGTCTCGGAGGACTTCGAATCGGTATCGGAAGACATGGCTTCTCCTTGAGGGACGAAAAACAACGGGTTTCCTCTAGGAGACCCGGCCTTTTAGCGCCTTGTTTAACGTGGCGGCAAGCCGGCCGGCTCAAATAACCACGGCGTCAATTAAGGGCAAGGGCGGCGGCGCTGTCAACCGGGAGGAGAAGGAGGACGCCGTCCTGGCCTTCCGGGCCACGGCGGCGCCGCGCGAAGCTACGCCGCCAGCAGGAAGCTTGGTTGCGCCCCAAGAACGGCGTCATCGACAAAGGGTGCGAATTTCACGAAATTCTCGTGAAACATATCGACGAGCCGACGCGCCGTCGCGGCATAATCGTCCTTCGACATCCACGTCCCCGCCGGATCGAGAATTGTGGTTTCGACGCCTTGAACGGACCGCGGCACGGACAGGCCGAAATAAGGATCGACGCGATAGCCCGTTTTGGCGAGCGAGCCGCTCAACGCCCCGCTCAATAGTTTCCGCGTGACTTGGATCGGCATGCGATGACCCACGCCAAACATTCCGCCCGTCCATCCCGTATTGACGAGCCAGCAATCGACCTGGTGCAGCGCGATCAGCTCGCGCAGGAGGTTCCCGTATTCGGAGGGGTGCCGCGGCATGAAAGGCGCGCCGAAGCAGGTGGAGAATGTCGCCAGAGGTTCGCTCACCCCTTTTTCCGTGCCAGCGACCTTGGCGGTGTAGCCCGACAGGAAATGATACATGGCCTGCGCGGGATCGAGCTTGGCGATTGGCGGCAAGACGCCGAAGGCGTCGCATGTCAGCATAACGATGTTTCTGGGATGGCTCGCGCGCCCGGAAGCCGACGCGTTCGCGATGAAATCAAGCGGATAGGCGATGCGGGTGTTCTCGGTTTTCGAATCGTCGTCGAAATTCGGCCTGCGCGTCACGGGGTCGAGCGCGACGTTTTCCAGCACCGTGCCAAAACGCTCCGAAGTCGCGAATATTTGCGGCTCCGCCTCGCGGGATAATTTGATCGCCTTGGCGTAGCAACCGCCCTCGAAATTGAACACGCCTTCCGCGCCCCAGCCGTGCTCGTCGTCCCCGATCAGGGAACGGGACGCGTCCGCCGACAACGTGGTTTTGCCCGTGCCGGAGAGTCCGAAAAATAGCGCGCTGGCGCCGTCGATATCCGCGTTGGCCGAGCAATGCATGGGCAAAACGCGCCGGGGCGGAAGAAGGAAGTTGAGATAGCCGAACACCGCCTTCTTGATTTCTCCGGCGTAGCTCGTTCCGCCGATCAGCACGATCTTGCGGCTGAAATCGACGGCGATCACGGTCCGCGAACGGCACCCGTGCCGTTCCGGCTCGGCCTGAAATGACGGCAAGTCGAGAATCGTAAGCTCCGGGACGAAACCGTCGATCTCCGCCCTTGACGGACGAATCAGCAAATTGCGGATGAACAGGGAATGCCAAGCGTATTCCGTGTAAACGCGCGTCTTGAGCCGGTGACGCGGGTCGGCGCCGGCGTCGAGGTCTTGCGCGAATAAATCCATGCCGCTCGCATGGGCGATCATGTCGGCGCGCAGGCGATCAAAGCATTCCGGCGTCATGGCGTGACTGTTGTCCCACCAGATCGCCCCCTCGGTGAGCCCATCGCGCACGATGAATTTGTCCTGAGGCGAGCGGCCGGTGTGCGCGCCGGTCTCCGCGACTAGCGCGCCGCCGGTGGCGATCTTGGCCTCGCCCCGCCGGATAGCTTCTTCGTATAGGCCGGGGGCTTCAAGATTGCGAAAGACGTTTGGCTTATTCTCGAACGGAAAAAGAACGGCCGCGCTTCCCGGATATTCGGGGTCATCTCTATACATGGCGGATTCCTGGATTGCGGGATGCGGTCTTTCGCGGAACCAAAGTGTCCTGAATGATCGGAGCCTAGTTTTTAAAATTGGTAAATTTCTTTAATTGGCAAGTCTTTCGTCGTCGATTTTCCATTGTCGCGGGGCCGGGCCGTTGACCGCAAATGACAATCCGCCGAGTCGCGAGGCCAAGGCGGCGCGCGCCGATGACCGGCGTCCTCGGCGCGAGCTTGTCAGCTCGGCCAGACGCGGGCAGATTGGGCTCCATCGGGACAGCTTCCAACATGGATCGGGCGAATGCGGGCATATAGCGGCTTAGGAATTGTTTTGATTGTCGCCTTGGCGCCTTTCGCGGGACGGCCCGCCTTCGCTAAGGGCGGATGGCATTATTACGACCCGGAGTGTCCGATCGAGCTTGGTTCGAAATCGATGAAATTCGTGGCGTCGCAGCCCAAAAGCACGGTCGAGCGGTTTTGCGACGCGATACCCGACACCGGGGCCGCCGTGATCGCGCTCGACGCGCCGGACAGCGAATTGCGCGATATGGTTTGGGACATTCGCATCCTGCGCGACCAAGGCAAGAAGGACGGCGAGGAAGACCCGAACGCCGACCTCGTTTTCCGCCTGCCGAAAGAGAAACACCGAAACGGCATGGTCAATTTCGACGCCAACTTCAAAAGCGCCGGCGAATATATCCTGTTCGTCGAACTTTCGAGCGACGACGGGACCAGGAAATATATTGGCCGCCATCATTTCACGGCCGGCCTGTGGGAGCCGATGGAAATTTACACCGTCGCCGGGCTCGTGGCGGCCGTCCTGCTCGGCGGCGGCTTCGCCGCATACCGCTATTTGGCGATCCGCCGCGTGAAAAGCGCGTGAGGAAGTCACGCCGCCCAGCGCCCAAACAAGGGATGCGCGTTACGCCGAGACGGTTTAACATCGCCTCCGATTAAGCTCGGAGCGGTGGCCCCGCTGGCTTCGTTGCGGGCGAGCGCAAGTGATTGGAGGAAATATCATGGACGAGAATAATTTCGGGATCGAGAAATTCGACGGCGAGGACGCCGCGTATAAGGGCTCGCGCTACTCAGAGGTCCGCGACGCGATCTTCGCCAATCCCTATCAAAAAATCTGGGGCGGCGCCGGCGAGCCGCCGATTCCGGTCTATCAGACGACGCTGTCCAGCGTGCTGCGCGGCATCCTGAGTTTCGGCAAAAAATATCTGTTCGGGCAGGCGGCGGCGCGCATCATCGACTCCCATGCTGATTTGCGCTGGGGAGCGGATAAAAAGGGTTATCGCCGCATCGTCCATCCCAATGGCGTCTGCCTGACCGGGCGGTGGAGCATCACCGAGGCCACCGGCTATTCCGGCTATTTCGCCAAGGGCAGCGAGGCGCTGGCGATCGCGCGCTATTCGGCGTCAAAGCCCAATCGCGGCGAAACCGGCCGCTCGATAGGGATCGCCGGCAAGCTCTATCCGACTGCCGACCCGGATCACCCCGAGCCGTTGCGCCCCGCCGGTTTCGTCGCGCAAGAGGACATTTGCGGCGACAACACCCGCTACATCAACGACGCCGAACTGCGCAACGCGCCCGACGTCACGCTGACGCGCGCCGGCTTCGTCGCTTTCCCGGTCGCGGCGATGGCCGGAATCGTCTTCACGATTACCGACAAGATCGCGACGCAGCGCCAGCTCTACGAGATCGCCGAGCTTGGCAAGCCGCCGGAAGAACCGACGAAGTGCCCGGCCTATATGCGTCTGCTGATGACGGCCGACACGCCGCGGATCGAAGGCGAAAACCTCGATATTCGCGACGAGGTATTAGGCCAGATGTTCGACAAGGACGACCCCGCGCCCAAGCGCAAGCTCGCCTTTCATATCGAGGTCACCGACGATGGAACGGAGTTCGCGTTGCTGGGCTTCACCAAGCGCACGTTCAAGAACTGGCGGCGGGTCGGGACGCTGAGCTTCGACGACGCCGTGGCGTCATTCAACGGCGATCACGTCGTCCACTTTCATCATCCCGGCTGGCGCGACGACCGCGACGATCCCGCGACCGCCCATCGCCGGCCCCCTTCGTGAGACGCCGCTATGGCTGCGCGGCGCGCGCGAAAGTCCAGAGGCGGTGAGAGAAGAACGATACGAACATCAACATGCCCGTCGTCACCATTTGCGCCGGCAAATAAGGCGCGCCGAGGCGGTTCACGAAAAAATTCATCAACAGGTAAGTGAGGCAAAAAACCGAGGAAACGACCACCGCGAAACGCCAGGTCGCCTCGCTGTGCGAACGGTCGGTGGCGAATGTGTGGCGACGGTTGAGCGTGTAGGAAACGATGCCGCCGACCACGAAGCCGACCAGCGTCGCCGGCACGGGCGGCCATTTGCCGAGTTCGACGAGACCCACGAGCACCGAATAGTGCGACAGCGTGGCCGTGACGCCGACCACCACATATCTCGAAAATTGTAAGTGAAGCCTCATGTGAACCCTCAATGCCGCAATTGCGAGTAATATTGCGCGACGGCCGCGATCTCCTCGTCGGAAAGATGGCGGCTCATGTAGCGCATCTCCTTGTGCGGGCGCTTACCCGAGCGGAAGTTTTGCAACTGCGTGACGAGATAACGGTCGTGCTGCCCGGCGAGGTTGGGAATTTCCACATCCTTCGCGATACCCTCGGCGCCGTGACAGGCCGCGCATTGCGCGACGAGATCCGCGAGGTCGGGATTTTCGAGCGCCTCGGCCGAGAGAGAAAAAGTCAGGCACGCCAAAAGCGTCGCGCAAATGGGGCCTAGCTTGAGCATCATGCACCGTAACCCGAAAGGCGCCGCCGAGCAACCGCGAGCCTTTTCGCGTTTATCGTCAAAATCCGCCCGACCCTTATCCATCCGCCCGCCCGGTCAATCCAAGCCGGCCGGCCCGCGGGCCGCCGAATCGGAATGACGTGGTTTAGAGCATCAAATCATGAATATTTCTTCTTGAAAACGGCGCCCGAAAAAAGGAGGCTCCGTCGGCTTCCAGTTCGGCGCGGAACCCGGCTCGCCCCCATGAACAACGATTCTCGCAAACGGAGCGTCATCCTTGGCTCCACTTTGGCTTTTGTGCTCGTCGCGCCGCCAGCGGCGCGCGCGACCGACGAGATCCAGGTCTATAACGCCGAGATCGCCGAGGTCGGCCAATGGACGCTGGAGCAACATCTCAATTATACCGCGCGCGGCCCGACCCAGCCCGATTTCCCCGGCGGATTGGTCCCCAATCACAGCCTGAACGGGACGCCGGAACTCGCCTATGGCGTCACCGATTGGTGGGAGCTTGGCCTCTACGCCCCCTTCGCCTTCGACCAGGAGGGGCGCTTCTTCTCCAACGGCTTCAAAGTTCGCACGCTGTTCGTGACCCTGGACGCGGAGAAGCGCGACTTCTTCTACGGCGCCAATTTCGAGTTCAGCTATACGACCCCAATGTTCTCGCAAACGCGCTTTGGCGCGGAACTGCGGCCGATCGTCGGCGTGCGCAACGCGGCGTTCGAATTCATCGTCAATCCGATCGTCGATTTCGCCCCCGGCAATTACGGCGCGACCACATTCGCGCCGGCGGCGCGGCTGGCGCATAAATTCGAAAAGGATTTTTCGCTGGGTTTCGAATATTACGCCGACTTCGGCCAGATCGGCAATTTCTCTCCCTTGTGCAAGCAATAGCATAATCTCTTCGCCGTCACCGATTTCAAGGTCGGCGACATTGACGTAGATTTCGGCGTCGGCCACGGTTTTACGCAGGGCTCCGACCGGCTGATCTTCAAGGTGATTATCGGCTACGCCTTCCCGGTATCGAGCCCGGAGTCGCGCCCGGAACATTGGCTGAAGAAGTTTTTCTGAGCGCGCGGAGGCGGGGGAGAGCTAGTCGCACCTTGACCTGTGCGCCGAGGGAGACAATCTGGAGCTAGAGAAAGCGCCTGGCCAGCAAAAACGGAGCCCCGATGCCCACCACACCGCCCGGCAAGGCGCTCGCCACGCTGCCCAAGCTCGACCTGCGCATCCTCTCGGACGGCCGCGCCGGGCATGAAACACAGATGTTCGGGATCGCCGAGTCGCTGGGGCTCACGCCGGACATTCGCGACATCCATCCGCGCCCATTCTACGCCGCGGTCGCGCCGTTCGGGCCGCTCGATCCGCTGGAGACCGAAACCCGTCCCGGCAGCCCCATCGCGCCGCCCTGGCCCGATATGGCGCTCGCCTGCGGACGGCGGACCCTCCCCTATCTGCGCCGCGTGAAGCGCGCCTCGAAAGGCCATGTCTTCACGGTCTATCTCAACGCGCCGGCCAATGGGCCGCGCGCCGCCGATCTCGTCGTCGCGCCGGTCCACGACGGGCTGTTCGCGCCGAACGTCTTCACGCCGGTCACGCCGGCTAACCGCGTCTCTCCCGCTTTGCTCGCGCGCCTGCGCGAAAACCCCGACCCGCGCCTCAAAGCCCTGCCGGCGCCGCGCGCGGCGCTGCTCATCGGCGGAAACAACAGGCATTTTCGGCTGACGCCCGCCGACGCGATGGCGCTGGCGGATGTCGTGCGCACTCTGTTTTCGCAAGGCTTTAGCGTCATGGCCACGGCCTCGCGGCGCACGCCTCCTTTTGTCGCGCAGGCGCTGGCGCCCGTGCTCGCGGAGGGCGCCGGTTGGCTGTGGGACGGCGCGGGGGACAACCCCTACCCGTCCATGCTGGCGATGGCCGATGCGATCATCGTCACCGCCGATAGCGTGAACATGGTGGGCGAGGCCGCGGCGACCGGCGCGCCGGTTCATGTATTCGCGGCCACCGGCAAGAGCCGCAGGGTCGCCGATTATCTCGAAAGATTGCAGCGCCTTGGCGCCGTGCGGCCCTGGAACGGCGCGGCCGAGCGCTGGGATTACGAGCCGATCAACTCCACGCCGTCGATCGCGCGCGCCATCACCCGCGCCTATGCGATTTTCCGCGGCCTGCCGGAGTTGCTGTGAAGGCGACGCGGCGAGCCGGGGGACGACGGTGCCGGGGAAGCGCGTCATGGCGGGGGCTTAATTAACGGCGCCATGAGAGGCAGCCATGAGTTTCAGTGGCGACGCCCATATGATCTGGACGCAATATGCGCGCCATGAGAGGCGCCGCGACCACCAAAACCCGCGTGCCCGAAACCCACGGCGCGCCGACCTCCAGATAGATGACGCCCGCTCCAGCCATATCCACGGCGCCAGGCGGAGCCGCGAAGATAATAGCCAGGGCCATTCCAGCCATCGTCGTAATAGCAGGGCTCAGCCTCGGCATAGACCAGCACAGGTTGCTCGACCGGATAAACTCCAGGGATGAATTGGCCCGAAAGCGCCACGGCGACCGCCTCGCAGGGCACGCCATGCTGACGCACGCCATCCGACACGGTGCAGGGCATATTGTAGAGGATCGCACCCGGCGGATGTTGGCTCTGCAACCAGTCCTGGTAGGTCAAACCTCGAACGGGAACGACCGGCCCGGCAAAACCGGGTGGAGGCGGGGCCATCACTGCATCTTCGACCATGCCGGCGTCCGCCAACACTTCTCTTCCCAGACCGCTTCCCGCGTAGCTCGACACGGGGAATGACGCCGCGCCAACGAGCGCAAGCAATACAATGAAGAACTTCACTTTGAACATGTCCACCCCCGATTTCAGCGCGAGCGGACGATACAATCGAGAGGTTCGAACTCGCCTAAGGAACTTGCTTAACTGCCAATGAAAACCGAAAATTGCTGTTCGTCCGCGGCGCCGATCAACAGAGAATTACGGCGCCATAATATCATTTGCCTATTTTGCTCGACCGCTTTCGGCTTTCCGCCGGGTCGCTTCGGCTGGACGGTTCGTCCCAAAATCGCTTCGGCCTTTTCCAAAAACTCGGGCGAACCCATAGGCCGCCCGATCAGGCATTTCGTCTCGAAGGTGACTTCCAAAAAATCGTCGAAGCGCGCGATCCGGCGCGACGCGCCCCAGGACGTCGTCCTGGCCGCTCGCCGCGCCCTGACGGGGTTGAACGCGAGATATCGGACAGCGGCGGTCCGCATCGGGTCGAAGAAAAGGGCCCCGTTCTCGCGGACGGCGCCCTCGCTAGGTGGCCGGACCGCGCCGGTCGGCGCTTCACCAGCCGAAGAGACCGCCGAACAAACCGCCGATGGGCCCACCCCCGTAACCGTAACCTCCGTAACCCGCGTAACCGTAACTCACGGGAGCCACCGAAGCCACGGGAGCGCCGTAATAGGCAGTACCACCATAACCGGCGCCCTTGCCCGCGCAGTCGATCACCCAATCGCTGCGCCATCCCCTCGTCGTCCAAACGGGATCTCTCTTGATGCAATTGCCGTAACCGCCGTTCATCCCGTAACCAGCGGGCGGCGGCATGGAGGCCGAAGCCACCGGAACAAACAACGCACGGTGATGGTGAATAAACACCACATGCCGCCGGTGACGCCAGTAAGTGTCGGCCTGGGCCTGAAACGCGAGCGCCCCAACACCGATAACAGCGGCGGCCGCCAACGTGGTCTTTAAGCCATTGTAGGACATGATTGCCTCCTAACAGAAACGATTTTCCCGCCGCGAACCGCGACGCGTCCTCGCTTCTCGCTTGCTTGACCGCGAGCATGAGCTAATCTATCGCACACGATCTTGGATTACACCTTGAGCGGACGCCGATGTTATCAAGAGATGGAGCACATTTTTTTAGTAATAATCTAACCTCTGACGACACATTATTTTCGGATAAGCTACAGTTTATTGATCATTCATGCCAGCCTGAGCATGGTCATACATATTATTGCGCCCACCTATGCCTACGCATTTACATTATGTTAAGTTTGCGTTTAAGCTGATACTATTACAATTTTGCAATCCAATCGCCAATAAAGACAAGATTTGCTAATCTATATATTCGTATGTGGAATTTCGAAGTCGTCAAATTGAGAATGCATAAATCCAGTAGGCGAAGTCAGCGGAAGTGTTCGCGGATTTGGCAAATAACGCCGAGTCACGCTCAGCTTCGATGGACATCTGTCCGACGTAAACTTAGCCGTTAGCTAATTATTTTTACGACATACTACTTGACACTCGCGTGCGGTCGTATTATCGGATCCAGACAGCAACGGCTGGGTCACGCCTCGGGCGATAAGATCCCGCGAAATCAAACCGATCACCATTAAGGATCGTCAGCAACGTGTTCGCGCGAGTCCGTTCGCGCGTTCGCGGAAGGCGCGCGCCTCGCGAGGACGCGCCGGCTGGATCCCGGAAACGGAGCTGCCTAATGGGACTTCCTCGAATCTTAAGCGTGCTGGCGTTTGGCGGCGCGGCGTTGCTTAGCGCGAAATTGGCGGTGGCGGACCAGGCCGCGGCGTCGCGGGCGACCGCGCCGCAAGGGCTCGCCGCCTATCGGGCGGTCTATGAATTGTCGCTGTCGGACGCGAGCCTCGCCGCGGGCGGGGCCGGCGGACGCGGGCGCCTCTCCTTTAATCTCTCGGGCTCCTCCTGCCAGGGATATCAGGAGATCCGTCATCAAGTGACGGAGGTGCGAACCGGCCAGGGGGAGCCGCAATTGGTGGAGCTCCGCTCGGCCACCTTCGAAACCGCGGACGGCAATGGATTCGACTTCGATTTCGAATCCAAGTCGGGCGCGGCGGCGCCCAAAAGCGTGAAAGGAAAGGCCAAGAAAACGGGCGGGTCCGGGTTGGCGGTGACGCTCGGATCGGTCAAAAGCCGAGACGTCGACGGCGAGGCCTTGTTCCCCGCGGAATATCTGCGACGAACGCTCGCGGCCGCGCATAATGACGAGAAGATGTTCCGAGCCAAGGTGTTCGACGGCTCCGGGCAGGGAACCCCGGTCCTCGACGCTTCGACCGTGATCGGCAAGCCGTCGACTGCTCCGGCGACCGAAAAGGCGTTGAAGATTCAGCAACTCGAGGGATTGCGACACTGGCCGGTGACGGTCTCCTATTTCCAGCCGGACGCGCCCGACAGCACGCCCCTCTATGTCAAGAGCTACGAACTTTATGAAAATGGCGTCGTCCACGTTTTGAAAATCGATTATGGCCATTTGGTCGTGGCCGGCGAGATGAAGGAACTCGTGCTGGCGCCCCCCGCCAAGGCATGTAAATAGTTGCGGTGACTGGTGGACGGCGACGCATGCCAAGTCCACCATTTATCACCTTACGTAAGCCGAAAGCCGGCACGTCTCGGCGATGAATGTCGCGGCGGCGACGCGCGCGACGTTCATTCCCGACATTCTGGCTCGGGCGCCGTGCGCAAGGCGGAGTTCCTGGCCCGCGGCGACGACGCCGCCATGAGTTATCCCCACTCCCCGTAAATTATCGGCGCGGGCAGGTGCGGAGCGCCAGAATCGCATGTTAAAAGATTCGCATGCGTAGACTTCTTCTCCTCAGGCATGGCAAGGCCGCCCAGCAATCCGCCGGCGGCGACCGCGAACGTCCGCTCACCCGGCGGGGCCTCGCGGACGCCCACCGTGTCGGCGAATTTCTCGTCGCGCAGGGCATGACGCCGGGGCTCGCCGTCGCCTCCAACGCGCGCCGCGCCCGGCAGACGCTGGAGCGCGTGCTCGAGGCCTTTCCCGTCCATGTGACGCATCTCATTGAAAATTCGATCTATTCCGCCTCGGTCGATCATCTCCTCGATATTCTCCGCCAGTCGCCCGAAAAGGTCGTGACCATGCTGGTGGTCGGCCATAATCCCGGCTTTTGCGAACTCGCGGACGCGCTCGCCGGCGCCGGCGATCCGGATGAGATTTCGCGCATGCGCATCAAATTTCCGCCGGCCTCGCTCGCGATACTGGATTTTCCGAGCGGCGGCTGGGCCAATGTCGCCAAGGGCGCCGCGCGGCTCCATCGTTTCGTGACGCCGGCCGACCTGCGCGACGAGGCCGACGACGCGGACTAAAGTTTTCGCGCGATTAAAGAGCTGCGATGGTTCTCGAATCCCTGATGCTGCTGCTGGCGCTGGCGACCCCGCCCAAGGCGCCGCGCTTGCGTCTGGCGCCCGCCCCGTTGCTGGCGCTGGCGGCTCCGGCCGCCTATCAGCCGCACGAACGCGCGGTCGGCAATTGGCGATTCGAGAGCGCGCTTGGGCTCGATCTGCCGCCGCTCGGCGCGCTGAAACAATTCGCGGGAACGGTGCCGGCGCAAACCCCGCGTTGCGTAAAACTCAACAATTACTGGTGCATAAAGCGCGCCGGCTGGAACGGCGAGATCGCCTCCGACCCCGACGGCCATGTCGCCTTCGCCAGCGCCGAGGAAGGCGCGGCCGTCGCGGCGCTGCTGCTGCGCCGCTATTACATTGAATTCAAACGCCATACGGCGCGCGAGATCGCCTCGCGCTGGGCGCCGTCGCAATGCGCCGCGCCGGCCGTGGCGATCGGGGTTTCCCGTGGAGTTTCAAGGTTGTTGCCGCAAAGACCCGTGCCGATGGGAATGTTGCCGCAAAGGCCGTTGCCGATGGGCCTCGCGCCGCATGGGCTGTTCAACACGGTGCGGGCGCGCTGGCTGGCGACGCATTTGCCCGACGGCGCGCCGAGGGCGGGGTTGCGCCGCCCGCCGCCCGCGCGGGCGCGGTTGACCGGCCAAGCCCCCGCCCCCACGACGCCGAGCATAATCCCGCATGAAACGAGCGAAACGGAGCCAAAAACGCGCATTTTCGCGCATGAGGGGACTCCGCCGGCGACGCTCGTCGATTGCTCCGGGGACTTGATCAGGATCAATAATTACGCGATCCACATCGCCGAGGGAATCGCTGCCGGCCCAGATCAAGATTTACATCTTTTCGCCGCCGACGGCCAGCCCACCGAAAACTTCGCGCGGGCGCTGGCCAATATGGCCGCGGTCGAGATCGGCCCGCTGCGCGCACATCCCTCGCTCGTCGCCTTCGCGGTCGCGCAATTGAGGCTGGCGACGCCGGGGCAGTAGCGGACTCCGCCCAAAAAACTTGCGCTTTCCCGCCGGCGCCGCTAACCCAAGAAAAACCAACGCATGCCAAACCTCGCGCGCCGGATGGAGTTCATGAAAGCCCGCATCACCGTCACCCTAAAGAGCGGCGTGCTCGATCCGCAGGGCAAGGCCATAGAGAGCGCGCTCGCCGCGCTTGGCGTTCCCGGCGTCGCCAGCCTGCGCCAGGGCAAGGTTTTCGACGTGGAGATCGCCGCCGCCGACAAAGACGGCGCGCGCGCGAGCCTCACGACGGCTTGCGAAAAGCTGCTCGCCAACACCGTGATCGAGAATTACGCCATTGAACTCTAGGCCCCGCCGAACATGAAAGCCGCCGTCATCGTCTTCCCCGGCTCCAATCGCGAGGGCGACATGGCCCGCGCGCTGCGCCAGGCGACGGGCGCCCAGCCCGCGATGCTGTGGCACGACGATCACGAACTGCCGGCCGGCGTCGATCTCGTCGTGCTGCCCGGCGGCTTCAGCCATGGCGATTATCTGCGCTGCGGCGCCATCGCCGGCCGCGCCGCGATCATGGACGCGGTGCGCGCCCACGCCGCGCGCGGCGGGCTGGTGCTGGGCGTCTGCAACGGCTTTCAGATTTTATGCGAGAGCGGGCTGCTGCCGGGCGTCCTGATGCGCAACGCCAATCTGCGCTTCGTCTGCAAGATGCAGCATTTGCGCGTCGAGCGGAACGACACGGCCTTCACGAGCCATTACGCCAAGAGCCAGATCGTCGAGGTCGCCATCGCCCATGGCGAGGGCAATTACGAGGACGACGACGAAGGGATCGCGCGGCTGGAGGGCGAGGGACTCGTCGCCTTCCGCTATTGCGACGGGTCGGGCCATATCGGCGGCGCGGCCAATCCCAATGGCTCGCGTAACGACATCGCCGGGATTTATTCGGCGCGGCGCAATGTGCTTGGGCTTATGCCGCATCCCGAAAATCTGATCGATCCCTTGGTGGGCGGCATCGACGGGCGCGCTCTGTTCGAGAGTCTCGCGACGGCGTAGGCGTGCGCTAACCCTTCCGATCATTATCCAGTCCAACGGCTCCCGCTCGCAAATCGCCCGCTTGCCTGCTATGCTTGGCCGCTGAATAAAGGAGGCCGCCGTGCTCGACAGAAGCGTCGATGAGATGACGAATAGCGCTCTCCTGCGCGAGTGGATGGATGGTCTTGGCGGCAATGTCGCCTCGGGCGCCTGCGTGCTGAAGTCCGTCAAACTTTCCAAAAAAGGCAAGAAGATCACCATCGTCATCAAAAAGAAGAAGCGCGCCGCGACCGGCGCGTAGAGGGGGCATGCGGGACCGGCGAGAGCCCTCGTCCGGCCCTTGCTAACGCAAGGGCCACCTTCTCCCACAAGTGCGAGAAGGGAACGCCCTAACGATTTAAGTTATTGAAGTTGAATCAAACGACGTCTCTTCCTTCTCCCACTTTTGGGAGAAGGTGGCCCCGCGAAGCGGGGTCGGATGAGGGTTCTCGCCGTTCAACGATTATTTTTGGCAAATTGGTCGAGAGCGGGTGGGCTGATGCTGTTTCGTTTCGTCATAACCGCGCTCGTGGCTGTCGTCGCGGGGCTCGCCGCCCGCGCGGACACGGGCGCCCCGCCCGAGGGGCTTGTCGTCGAGATCGGCGCGATCGTCTTTTCGATCCCGCGCGTAACGGTCGAGGGCGGGACGCTGACCGCGGCCGAACTGGCGCGGCTCGCCGACCCCAAGGACAAAACTCCACTCGACGAACGTCTGACGCGCGTGACCGCGAAGCGCATCGCGATTCCCGAAATACGCGGCGAGAGCAAGGCTGGCGAGCGCGTGACGCGGTTCGTCTATAAGGAGGTCGTGCTCGAAGACGTCGCCAATGGCCGCATCGGCGCGGTGCGCGCCGCTTCGCTTGAGCAAAGCGCCAAGGGAATCGGCGAGAAGGGCGCGGGCGGCGCCGTCGAGGCGCGCTACACGAATCTTTCGGCCAAGGGCGTCGATGCGCGCCAGTTCGCGCATGTTCTGGCCTTCGCGCGCGAAAGCGACAAGGAGGAGGCCAAGACCATCGAGGATGAGGCCGCCATCGAGAGCGTCTCTTTCACCTTCCCCGACGCCGGGATCGAAATTCACACGGGGCCGGTCACGGCGCTTGGGCTGCGCGCGCGTGCCCTCGCCGAGCCGCCGCTGGCCGGAGCGCCGGACGCCGCCGCGACGCCGGAGCAAGGCGCCACGCTGGCGCTGGCGGCGCTCGGCGCGATGGAGCTTGGCGCGTTCGGCGCGCGCGATGTCGTCGTGACTGGACGCGGCGCGCCGGGCGAAAAGCCCTATGCGGTGAAGTTGCGCCGCCTGACGCTCGATAAAATCGCGGGCGCGAAGGCGCGCGAGGCTTCGATTGAGGATTTCGCGCTCGACAGCGCCGACGGCGGCCATGTCGCGCTGCGCCATCTCGTCCTGCGCGGGCTCGATTTCAACGCCCTGCTGGCGCCCGGCGAAGCCCGGACATGGCGGCCCGACCGCGCCGAGGCCGAGGGCGTCGTGGCCGATCTACCCGACGCCGGCGCCGACGGACGCGTCAAATTCGAGATCGGCGCGCTTGGCGCCGACTTCGCCAATTACCGCGAGGGCGTCGCGACCAAATTCGCGGTGCGGCTCGACCGCCTCAAGGCCGATCTCGCCGCGCGCGGCGAAAGCCCGGCCGCGCATTTCTTCATGGCGCTCGGCTATCGCGACATCGCGCTGTCCGGGGAACTCGCCGGCGTTTGGCGCGAGGAGGCGCGCGCGTTCGAAATCGAGCGGGCGCGCGTCGACGCCAAGGACATGGGCGCCGTCACGCTGCAAGCGACTTTCGGCAATGTCGGCGCCTCGGTGTTTTCGCCAAGCCCGATCGTCTCGCGCGCGGCGATGCTGACGGCGACGGTCACGCGGCTGGAGGCGACCGTCGAGGGCGGTGGGCTGATCGAGCGGGTGCTCGCGGAGGAAGCCAGATCCAGCGGCGGCGACGTCGCCAAGCTGCGCGCCGATTATGCGCGCGATGCGGGCGCCGCGATCGACGCTTCACTGGAGAACAGCGAAAAGGCCCGCCGCATTGGCGAGGCCGTGACGAAATTCGTCAACCACCCGACGCGCCTGCGCATAAAGCTGACCTCGCCCAAGGGCGTAGGCGCGATCGATTTCGGGCTAAGAAGGCCCGGCGAAATTCTAAACGAGCTGGAGGTCGAGGCCGAGGCGCGGTGAAAGCTCGCGGACCCCTATTTCCCCGGTTGCGCGGCTTTTCCGCCCTCGGTCCCGGGCTTGGCCTCGACACCCGGGTCGCCGGCCGCCGCCGGGGCGCCCGTACCGGGCTGATTCTTCCCTTCATATTTTTTTTCAGTAGCGGTGCTCGGTTCGACGTTTTTTCCCGCCGAAGGGCCGGATGTGGTGCCGGACTGCTGCGCAAGCGCCACGCCGCCAATAAATAGTGACGCACCCATGCAAAGCGTCAGAAATGCGCGAATGACCATCTGGCGATCCTTTCCTTCTATCCCTGTTCATCAAACGTCGGAGACGGACATTTGTTCCGCTGGGCGGCTCGTCCATGCGCCGTCAACGCTTTCTTCACCAACGCATGGCCCGCATCCGCCGTCCGTGATTCAGACCCGGTTTGTCCTCGTCTCGTGCCGCAATTCCCGAGGCGGGACAATTCGCCGCGCCGCTATATTTACTTTCGCGAAAATCGTTCCGGGAACGCGCCGCGATAATCGACCGCGCGGGCGGCGCCTTTGTCATCTTGCGCCGCTAAGGTATCGTCACCGCCATTATTCGCCCCTGCAAAAGAGGTCCGTCATGAAGCGCTTTATCGAGGACATTGAGGAGCTGGCTCAGGAGAACAAGGACTATCGGCGCGTTCTCTATACCGGCAAGCACATGCAGCTGGTTCTGATGTCGCTCAAGGCCGGCGAGCAAACCGGCGAGGATGTCCACGAGGATCACGACCAGTTCTTCCGTATCGAGAAGGGCAAGGGCGAGGTGGTCATCGCGGGAGACAGCGTGAAGGTCGGCAAGGACGACGCGGTGATCGTGCCGGCGGGAGTTCGTCATAACGTCATCAACACCGGCCAAAAACCGATGAAACTGTTCATGATCTACGGTCCGCCGCACGACCCCGAGGTTGTCGCCAGCCTCGGCGCCGGCGAAACCGCCGAGCCAGAGGGCGACGGCGAGCCGTAGGACGATCCGGAGCGCTTCTATCGTGGCCTGGCGCGATCCCGTCATCGACTATTGCGAGCGGCAGGGCCACGGCTTCTGGTCGGAGCCGGTCAACGCGTTGACCAATATCGCCTTTTTGCTGGCCGCCGCGGCTGCTTTCGCGCTGTGGCGGCGCCGGCGCGAAACGGATCATCCAGCGCTCGCGCTGATCGTCGTGACGGCGCTGGTCGGCGTTGGCAGCTTTATCTTCCACACCGTCGCGACGCGCGGCGCGATGCTGTTCGACGTCGTCCCGATCGCGGTGTTCATCTACGGCTATTTTCTGCTCGCGCTGCGCCGGTTCTTCTGCCTCGGCGCGTTCGTGTCGACGGCGATTACGCTGCTGTTCGCGGCGGCCTCATATTTCGTCGAAAACACGTTCCACGGATTGCACGGCTCGGTCAGCTATTTGCCGGCGCTGGGCGCGATGATCTGTTTCGCGGCGCTGCTGTGGCCGCGAACGCGCCGGCGCCAAACGGCCGCTGGCCTCGCGCTGGCGGCGCTGGTTTTCGCGGCGTCGCTGACCTTTCGCACGATGGACGGCGATGTCTGCGCTGGCTTTCCGCTCGGAACGCATTTTTTGTGGCATATTCTGAACGCCTGCGTGCTGTGGCTTTTGCTGCGGACGGCGATGCTCCATGCGGAGCCTGAAGGCTCGCGCTTGACCATCTCAGGCGACGCCGAGGCAGAAGGCCAGCGTCCCGACGGCGGCGTGGGAGAAAATCAGCGGCCAGATGTTGCGCGTGAAAAGATAGGCGGTGGCCCAGGCGAGGCCCGCGAAAAAAGTGTTGGCGAGCAGCATGGGATCGCCATAGGCGTTGTGCATCAACGAAAAAACGACGGAAGAATATAAAACGTAATTTCGCCCGCTCATTTGCAGCCGATCCGCGATCAGTTTCGGAATCGATCGGCAGACGACCTCCTGACAAGGGCTGGACAGCAGCACATAGAACGGCGCGAAGCCGATCCAGTCGAACGGCGGATGCGCGGCGGCGAGGTAATGGCTCTCCAGTAGGACGGACCCAGCCAGCGCGAGAGTAAGAGCGCCGCAGCCCGCCCAGTGGCGCAAAGCCAAAGGCCGACCGAGGCCCAGTTCCGCGAGCGAAAAGCCGGCGAGCGCGCATAGCGCGATGCACAGGCCCGACACGAGCAACAGCGCCTGAAACCGAAACTCGAACGGCAGCAAGCCATAGCGGATCGCGACCCCCGGGGCGAGCAGGAGAAACGCGAATCCGAGCAGCGGGATCATGTGACGCGGTTGACGTAAAACTGTCATCTTGACGTAAAACATCGATCAACGATCTGTCATAATCAAGCGCGGGCCAAATATATCGGCGAGATCGGGCCCTCGGCCTTGCGCCGCTCATTCCCTCGCGCGAGAAAATCGCTTAAAGCAACGGGCCATGCCCCACGCCCCCGCGCCCGCCGCTCCGCCGCTGGTTCTCATCAACGCCCGCCTTATCGATCCGGCGAGCGGGAGCGAGACGCGCGGCGGCCTTTATATCGAGTACGGGCGCATCAGGGATCTCGGGCCGGCGGTCGCCGCCGCGGGCGCGCCTTCAGGCGCGCGGATCGTCGATTGCCGCGGCGATGTCGTCGCGCCAGGCCTCATCGACATGCTGGCCTTCGTTGGAGAGCCCGGCGCCGAGCACCGCGAGACCATCGCGACGGCGACGCTGGCGGCGGCGGCCGGCGGCGTCACCACGATTCTCGCGACGCCGACCACCTCCCCCGCGGTCGACGACCCGGCCGTCGTGGATTTCGTCCTGCGCCGCGCCCGCGACACCGGCCGCGTGCGCGTATTGCCGATGGCCGCGCTGACCAAGGGGCGCGAAGGTCGCGAGATCGCCGAACTCGGGCTGCTTGGCCAGGCCGGCGCCGCGGCCTTTTTCGACGGCCCGCGCGCCGTCGCCAATGCGCTGGTCATGCGCCGCGCGCTCGCCTATGCCCGCGACTTCGACGCGCTCGTCGTGCATTTTCCGCAAGACGCCAATCTTGCCGGCGGCGGCGTGATGAACGAGGGCGAGACGGCGATCAGGCTCGGTCTCTCCGGCGTGCCCGCCGAGGCGGAAACCATCATGCTCGACCGCGATCTGCGCCTCGTCGCGCTGACCCGCGCGCGCTATCACGCGGCGATCGTCGCCGCGCCCGTGTCGCTGAGCGCGCTGCGCCGCGCCAAGGCGGAAGGACTGCCGATCAGTTGCGGAACCTCGATCAATCATCTGACGCTCAACGAGGGCGACATCGGCGATTACCGCAGCTTTCTGAAACTGCGCCCGCCGCTACGCGGCGAGGAAGACCGCAAGCTGCTGGTGAAGGCGCTGGCCGAGGGGCTCATCGACGTGATCGTCTCCGATCACGATCCGCAGGATGTCGAGACCAAGCGCCTGCCCTTCGCCCAGGCCGAATTCGGCGCCATCGGCCTTGAGACCATGCTGGCGGCGGGGCTGCGCCTCGTGCATTCGGGCGATGTGGCGCTGCCCCGCCTGCTCGCGGCGATGTCGTCCCGCCCGGCCGAGATTCTGGGGCTGGAACAGGGCCGGCTGAAAAAGGGCGCGCCGGCCGACGTGATCCGCTTCGATCCGGACGAGCCCTTCGTGGTCGATCCAGCCAAGCTGCACTCGCGCTGCCGCAACACGCCGTTCGATGGCGCGCTGTTGCAGGGCGTGGTGAAGCTGACCGTGGTGGATGGGGCGGTGGTTTGGGAGGGGTGAGCCGCCCCCCAAAGCCTCCCCGCGAACCCCGAAAGCTGAGGCCTCCCGCGCCTAGCCCCTCACCGCCACGGCGGCGCCGGCGGGCAGTTCTTCGAAGCAGCAGACCCGATTGCGCCCTCGTTCCTTGGCCGCGTAAAGCGCCTCTTCGGCGCGCGCGCTGGCGCTGGCGCCGGTGTCGTCCTGCCGCACGCCGGTGTAGCCGATGCTGACGGTGACGCGGCCTGCCAGCGGAAAGTCGAAACTTTCGACCAAGACGCGGAGCCGCTCCAGCGCCGCCGCCGCGCCTTCCGAATCAGTGTCCGGCAGCACCGCGACAAACGTCTCGCCGCCGAAGCGGAACAGGCGGTCCGTCTCGCGAAAGTTCTCGCCCAGCAAGCGCGCCAGCAGCGCCAGCGCCTCTTCGCCGTGGGGATGTCCGAAGCCGTCGTTGATGCGCTTGAACAAATCTATTTCGATCATCGCGAGATGCGGGCCGCGCGTCTCGTCGCCGGCGCGCAAGGGTCCGAACGGCGATGTTTTGCGCCCGAGTTTTGGCGAGATCAGCGCGCGAAACGTCTCCTCGAAGGCGCGCCGGTTGAGCAAGCCGGTGAGGTCGTCGCAATCGCCATAGTCGTTGATCCCGAGATGATTGCGATAAATGCGCAACAGCCCGAACACCAGCCGCTCCTCGTCCTCGCGCATCGGCGCGTCGCGCAGAATTTCGACGAGGCGGACGACGCCGTGACCATTGGCGACCGGAAAGACATGGCGATGAAGGCCGCAGACGCCGGACCGCGCGCGAAAATGGCGCTTGGTCTCGTAGCAGTTCTTCAGCGCGGGTTTGCTGTCGAGCGGTTTGACATTGTCGCCGGGCAGCGTGCAACTCGTCACCTCGCAGTGTTCGCAGCGCGCCGAACCGAGCGTCACGCAACAACGCACGCCAATGTCGCCGTCTCGCGGCGCGACGCTCCATGTGGACAGCAGCCGCGCCCCCGTCAGTTCGAACATCACCGAGGCCATCGTATATTCGAGCGCGTCGCGGCCGCGCACGCCGGCGAGGCTGGCGATCTCGTTGATAAACCCGGTCATTTTTTTCATCGCATCCATCTCGAAACGCCATTTTGATGCGACGCGAGCCGCATGGCCGGAACGAGCAAACGATAGGCGGAAATCGAGTTGTATGGCTTAATTTGCCCGGCAAAATTGTATGTAAACATCAAGCTAGCGTGAATATTTTATTAAACGCCGGGCGCCGCGAAGCGCATTTGCTGTGTTTACGCTTGAATAGTGCTTGGAGATTAGAATACACTCGAGCGAACAATAACAAACTGTACCGCATCCGCGTCGTGTTAGACTAAAATTGTTTCCACCTTAGCCCTCCTCCGCCAAGGCTTTGGAGAAGCAACGCGCCTTCCCGGCGTGAGGCGGGGGTCGTCGTCAAGCGCCCGGGGGCGGGCCAAGGCGAGCTCTGTCGACCGGCCACTTGAACAATCCCCGCGTTGGCCGTAAATGCTCGCCCCGCGCGAGCACGAGACCCGCGCCAAGCAATCGGGATTGGACCTTAGACGATGGCCAAGGAAAAGTTCTCACGCAACAAGCCGCATTGCAACATCGGGACGATTGGTCACGTGGACCACGGCAAGACGTCCTTGACGGCGGCGATCACCAAGGTTTTGGCGGAGACGGGCGGGGCGACCTTCACGGCCTACGACCAGATCGACAAGGCTCCGGAGGAGCGGGCGCGCGGCATCACGATTTCGACGGCGCATGTCGAATATGAGACCGCGAACCGTCACTACGCGCACGTCGACTGCCCCGGCCACGCCGATTATGTGAAGAACATGATCACCGGCGCGGCGCAGATGGACGGGGCGATCCTGGTGGTTTCGGCGGCCGACGGGCCGATGCCGCAGACGCGCGAGCATATTCTTCTGGCGCGCCAGGTCGGCGTTCCCGCGCTGGTGGTGTTCCTGAACAAGGTCGACATGGTCGACGATCCGGAACTTCTGGAGCTGGTCGAGCTCGAGGTTCGCGAATTGCTGTCGAAGTATGAGTTCCCCGGCGACGACATTCCGATCACCAAGGGCTCGGCGCTGTGCGCGCTGGAGAACAAGAACCCCGAGATCGGCCATGACGCGATCCTGGCGCTGATGAAGACGGTGGACGAATATATTCCGCAGCCGGAGCGTCCGAAGGATCAGCCGTTCCTGATGCCGGTCGAGGACGTGTTCTCGATTTCGGGCCGCGGCACGGTGGTGACGGGGCGCATCGAGCGCGGCATCATCAAGGTCGGCGAGGAAGTCGAGATCGTCGGCATTCGCGCGACGGTGAAATCGACGGTGACCGGCGTTGAAATGTTTAGGAAGCTGCTCGATCAGGGCGAGGCGGGCGACAACGTTGGCTGCCTGCTGCGCGGCACGAAGCGCGAGGACGTGGAGCGCGGCCAGGTGCTGTGCAAGCCGGGCTCGGTCAAGCCGCACACCAAGTTCAAGGCCGAGGCCTATATTCTGACGAAGGAAGAGGGCGGCCGCCACACGCCGTTCTTCACCAACTACCGCCCGCAGTTCTACTTCCGCACGACGGACGTGACCGGCATCGTGACGCTCCCCGAGGGCGTCGAGATGGTGATGCCGGGCGATAACGTGGCGATGGAAGTCGCGCTGATCGTGCCGATCGCGATGGAAGAAAAGCTGCGCTTCGCCATCCGCGAAGGCGGCAGGACGGTTGGAGCCGGCGTGGTCGCCAGCATCATCGAGTAA
>Ga0182012_10000581_pt1 | contig 40576 bp, 28 predicted proteins | sample 612S2SmetaG_FD_120486 | JGI IMG/M metagenome (GOLD analysis project Ga0182012, IMG submission 120486) | Permafrost microbial communities from Stordalen Mire, Sweden - 612S2S metaG | ecosystem: Environmental > Terrestrial > Soil > Wetlands > Permafrost | place: Sweden: Stordalen | collected...
CCATGTCCTGCTTGACAGTCCGTTCTCTGCAGTGCGGTTCGATAACACGATTTGGCGGGCATTTTGCGAGGATTTCGATGTACCGCAGCCAGATTTCTCTGCAGTCCAGACTGCGTGGCGGAGCAGGCAGTCTGGCGCTAACCTTTCTCTGGTCAAATTCCCTGCTAACAGGGAAAATAACAGGGAATTTTCAAGATTTTAGCCTCCGAAAACCACACCTGTTCTCTCTAAGCTGCACATTTCAAGGGATAAACCATTTTCGAACCAAAATTCGAGCAGGGAATTTTCAGAGTCGTATCAGGGAATTAGTTTCAGTTATCAGGGATTTGCTGGGACTGATCAGGGAATCTGGAATTCGCCGGTCTCGGGTGATGGAGGGAACGTCTCGCTGGGACAAAAAACTCCGAAAACCATGGTCTATTGAACCCGGGATCGCCTCGTACTTGCCGGAGAGAATCCCAACTGCGCCCGCTGCTCGACCCAGCTCAAAGGAATGTTGTCGCACAGCTTTTTGAAACTCAGATCGCGAGGCTGACGTCCTTCGAGGATCGACTCGACGATGTCGGGCGCGAGGAATGCACAACCGAAGACCTTTTGGATGTACCGCCGCGTCAAGCCGGCGTGGAGAGTCAACGATCGTTGATTCGACGACTTGCCTTCCAGCACCCTCTCGTACCAACTACGGGCTCGCGCAACCGCTTTTATCAACGACGGATTCGGTTGGCGAGAAGAAATCTCACTCGCGTTTGGAGGAACCACCAGGTGAACTTCACCGCCTGAGCGCTTCAGCTTCACTTCGATGGTTAAGCAGATCAGGTCGTCGGGATGAATTGACTGGTATGGACGATCCAGATTGGCGGGAACAAAGTCGTCGCCCTTCTCCAACACTTCACGGAGGTCGGCTCGACTGATCAGGAGCTCGATGTTGTTCTCTTGGACAATGACCCGTCGGAGAAAAGAGGCCAGTAGTTCTCTGAGTTCTTCCGAGCGAAGCGACGGCCACCGGAAAGCCAGCTTCCTGGCCGCAGCGACCAGTTGTCCGCTGGCGGCGGGACTCTCGGCGGCTGCGCCCAGTCGGTCGAACACTTCAGCGTCCGATTTCAGGAACGAGAGTAGTTTCTCAGTGACGCGGGTTTCAATCTCGCGCGCTGGCAGACGAATCGGGCCTGTGAACTTCGTAGCAGGGTTCTTGACGGCAAGTTGCGAAACATAATAACGGTATCTCCGGCGCTTCTTGAACGTGAAGGACGGCGTGAAGCGATTGCCACTTGCGTCGACCAGCAAACCTGTCAGCAGGCTCGATGACCGCTCTCGGATATGGTCGCGGCGCTTCTTGCGGTTGCTACTCATTTGCGCCTGGACGTTGTCCCACAATTCCCTTGGCACAATGCCCTGGTGCTCTCCGGCATACCACTGATCGCGATGGCGGATCTCGCCAATGTAGAGCCGGTTCTGCAGGAGATCATAGAGTGCACCTCGTGCGAAGGTATTCCCTCCAAGCCGAGTTCCAGCTTTGGTAGTCCAGACTTTGCTCCTGATGTTCTCGCGCGCAAGTCGTATCGCCAGCTTGGAAACACAACCGAGTTCGAGGTAGAGAGAGAAGATCTTGCAGACGAGGGCAGCTTCCTTTGTGTTGGGAACCAGCTTCCGTGCTTCGAGGTCGTATCCCAGCGGCACAGGCCCGCCCATCCAGATGCCTTTTCTCTTCGAGGCCGCAATCTTGTCCCGGATCCGTTCTCCTGTGACCTCGCGCTCAAACTGCGCGAAGGAAAGCAGAACGTTCAGGGTGAGCCTACCCATGGATGACGTGGTATTGAACTGCTGCGTGACCGATACAAAGGAGACGCCGTGGCCGTCCAGAGCCTCAACGATCTTGGCGAAGTCGGCCAGGCTCCGCGTGAGCCGGTCCACCTTGTAGACGACAATGACGTTCACCTTCCCGGCTTCTACATCTTCCAGGAGACGTTGCAGTGCGGGTCGTTCCATGGTGCCACCGGAGTAGCCTCCGTCGTCATAACGGGCGGGCAAGGCCTTCCAGCCTTCCTCGCGTTGGCTGAGGATGAAGGCCTCGCATGCTTCGCGTTGAGCGTCGAGGGAGTTGAAAGACTGTTCGAGACCTTCTTCGGAAGACTTTCGCGTGTAGATCGCACAGCGCAGAGCGGGCTTTTGGGTGGAAGTCATTGAATCTCCTTCGACAAAGGGTTGTTTTGCTTGCTCTTGATTCCAAAGAAGAGCGGACCAGACCAGCGGGTGCCGGTGATCAGGCAAGCGATCTGGGAGAGACTTTGATATCGCGTGCCTCGATACTCGTAGCCCTTGGTTTCGACATTGACGAGGTGGACCTGGTTCTGCCACTCCCGGACGAGCCGCGTGCCAGGTTGGATCTTCGGAGCCGATGAAGTCTTAAGATCCGAATTCCCAGCGACGGCTGATTCCAGCTGTCGTAACCGTCGTTCGCTCGTCGCCGACAGTGAACCGTAAGCCTGCTCCTGAATTCGGTAGGCGAGGAATCGGATCATGAAGGGTCTGCGAATCTTGGGATCCGGGGCAGAATGGAACAACTTCTGCCAGAGTTTGGCCAAATCGCCTCTGGCCATAACCGGCAGAGCTTCCAGTTGGTTCTCGACGGAATCTGGCATTGGTGCCTCCTGATATACACCACCATTTCCGCTTCCTTGCCGCGAATAATCAAGTCAAATTCGCGGATTGTTTGCGTGCGTTTAAAACGGGTCATCGAAGCCTGTGGCGGCCTCTTTAAGGACTGAGGCCGAAGGGCCTAGCACCGTCGTAATATGGACATTGTTCTCTATTCCCACTAACCTCAAAGCTGTTTATTACCCTCAGCGTGACCGCCTGCCCGCGCGCCTAAGCCGGAGCCCTCAAGCTACTCGTTATGCGATTCCCTGTCTTTTCAACGTCGGAAACCCGGCGATCGACTGCCCATTGCTCCGCAAAGAACGGAGCTACGTTTTATCACTGATTGACCAGGCGTGCTAAACGTCCACTCCTGAAGACAAATGGGTTAGCACTTTATGCCCCGTAAACTATTCCCGGTTTCTCCACACTCCCACGCACTTGTCACGTAGCAAAGTCGCTCACCTGGCCGAGCTCAAGAAACAAGCAAACCTCATGAATATGAAAACGACGTCAAGAGGCACAGGCGGCTCGCAGCTCTCTGGCGCCGAGATGCTGGACGCTCTTTCCTGTGAGCAGCGCAAAACATGGTTCGCATCGCTCAGCGACGAGGAAGCCGAAGCCATTGTCCATGACTGGGAATTCTGGGCGCGGCCGCAGCAACTCGAACCTACCGACCGGCCTTGGGTGAATTGGCTGGTGATGGCCGGACGAGGATTCGGCAAAACCCGCATGGGAAGCGAGCAGGTCCGCAAATGGGTCAAGAAATTTCCCATCGTGAATCTGATCGGTGCGACGGCGGCCGATGTGCGAGATGTGATGGTCCAGGGCATTGGCGCCGGCTCGGCGATCATGGAAGTCTGCCGCAGAGATGAGCGGCCAGTCTATGAGAAAAGCAATCGCCGCCTGGTGTGGCCGAATGGTGCGTCCTCGCTTTTGTTCTCGGCTGAAGAACCGGACCGCTTGCGCGGCCCGCAGCACATGAAGGTCTGGGCGGACGAACTCGCCGCCTGGAAGTATCCGGACGAAGCCTGGGAGCAATTCGAGTTTGGGCTGAGACTCGGAACCAATCCACAAGTTGTCGTCACTACGACACCGAAACCAACCAAACTCATCAAGGAGCTGGTTGCGAATCCAGCGACGTTCATCACTCGCGGTTCGACCTATGACAACAAACTGAACCTCGCGAAGAACTTTTTCGATTCGATCATCCGCAAGTACGAAGGCACCAGGCTCGGCCGTCAAGAGCTGATGGCCGAGTTGCTCGAGGATCACCCGGGCGCTCTCTGGACGCTGAAAGCAATCGACGCCGATCGCGTGCGCCAGTGTCCGGCATTTCTTACGCGGGTGGTCGTCGGGGTCGATCCGGCCGTCACCAGCGGAGACGACTCGGCGGAGTGGGGCATGGTCGTGGTGGGCATGGGGCCGAATCCCAATGGCCAAGTCTGGCCGCCACACTTCTATGTCATGGACGACTTGAGCGGCAAGTTCAGTCCGAACGAGGCCGCCAAGCGAGCCGTTCACGGCTATCGGGCACACAAAGTCGACCGCATCGTTGCCGAAGTCAATAATGGCGGCGACCTTGTTGAAGCCGTTCTGAGAACGGTCGATCCCAATTTTGCCTATAAGGCCGTGCGTGCTTCGCGCGGCAAGCTGACCCGTGCCGAACCGATTGCCGCCCTCTATGAGCAGCACCGGGTTCACCACGTCGGCGCCTTCGGCGTGCTCGAAGACCAGATCTGCGACTACATCCCATTGGTCTCAAAATCTCCCGACCGCATGGATGCCCTGGTGTGGGCCTTGACGGAATTGAGCGGCGATGACGGCGACCAGGAAGTCATCTACGAGTATTCCGAGGAGCATTCGATCTCGCCCGATCTCGACGCGATCGATCGCTTGCCCTACTGGAAGATGTGATGGGGGGCGAATCTTTTTAAGAGAAGGAGTTTTCAGGAAATGTCACTAAGACAGTTGCAGGTTACCTACGAGGAGATTCCGAACCTGGTTCCGTACGCAAGAAACGCGCGGACCCACTCCAAGCGCCAGATTCGTCAGATCGCCGCCAGCATCAAAACTTTCGGCTTCACCTCGCCCGTTCTCGTCAATCGCTCGCGCATGATCATCGCCGGCCATGGCCGCGTTGACGCCGCCAAACTGTTGGGAATGAAGAGCGTTCCAACGATATGTCTCGAAAACCTTACCGAGGACGAGATCCGGGCCTACATTCTGGCCGACAACAGATTGGCCGAGAATGCTGGCTGGGACGATTCGATTCTCGCTATTGAACTGCAGCATTTAACGTCGGTCGACCTTGGGTTTGAGGTTTCAATCACAGGCTTCGAGGTCGGCGAAATTGACTTGATTCTGCAGGAAGCAGCGGCAGAACAAAAGGCAGAGGAAGAACCGGTCGAGATTAGCCCTGGTCCGGCGGTTACCAAGCCTGGAGACACTTGGTTGCTAGGGGACCATCGTCTGATCTGCGGCGACGCGCTCGAGGAATCGACCTATTTTGCGCTCATGAATGGCCAAAAGGCCGACGTTGTTTTCGCCGACCCTCCCTACAACGTGAAGATCGATGGAAACGTCTGCGGCAAGGGAGCGATCCGGCATCGCGAGTTTGCCATGGCTTCTGGGGAGATGAGCGAGTCAGAGTTTTTCGATTTCCTATGTAGCTCAGTTTCTCTCCTCGAACGTCATAGCCGCGATGGCTCCGTTCACTTTATCTGCATGGATTGGCGGCATGCAGCCGACGTTTTGCTGGCTGGCAAAAAGGCCTACGACACACTCCTCAATCTCTGCGTTTGGACGAAAGACAATGGCGGAATGGGTTCGTTGTATCGCTCCCAGCATGAGTTGATTTTCGTCTTCAGAAAAGGAAAGGAGCTACATCGCAACAACGTTCAGCTGGGAAGATTTGGGCGTAATCGCACCAATGTGTGGCGCTATCCCGGCGTGAATACCTTGTCGAAATCAGCAGAGGAAGGCAACCTCTTGGCATTGCACCCTACCGTGAAGCCCGTTGCCATGATCGCCGATGCGATTCTCGACTGCTCCGCGCGTGGCAACATCGTTCTCGACAACTTTTCTGGCGTCGGTTCCACGATTCTCGCGGCAGAGAAAGTGGGCCGTGTTTGCTATGCGATTGAGATTGATCCCTTGTATGTCGACACCTCGGTCAAGCGATGGGAAAAACACACGGGAGAGAGAGCGGTGTGCGCCGCGACGGGTGAGCACTTCAATCGAGCGGGGGTGACCCATGGCTGATGATATGGACTATGAGGTCGGCTATAGAAAACCACCCAAAGCGTTTCAATTCCAGAAAGGGCGCTCTGGCAACCGCAGTGGGCGCCCTCGGAAGGTCTTCAGCGTCGCAGAGGTACTTTGGCAGCTTGCAAATCAAAAAGTGCTGATCCATGGGAAAAATGGCTCAAAATATACAACCATGCTGAACGCCATGCTTACCCAAGTGCGGAATAAAGGAGCCACTGGCGATTTGAAAGCAATAAAGGATTTCATCCAGATGCTGGCCCAATTCCCCCTCGCGGGCGCAACCCAGAAGGACATGGAAGCTACGGCCAGCAGCGCCAAGGCCAAACTCTTCGCCTTACTCGAAGCCCGTGACGACTCTTTCGCTGAGGGCGCTGCGGAACGCGATCAGCCTTCTGGCCAAGCGAATGCGATCACGCACGAATGCGCCAGAACCGAGGATCTAGTGAGGCGTCCAGTCGAAGGCGGCGGTGATCTCGGTCTGTTAGGCAAAAACCGTTCCGCTCGACCCATGGACATGAAATCCACGAGCCAATTGCCTCCAGCATCGCCGGTCCCAGATGCGGACGGAGATCCGCCGCCTTAGCCGACTGCCCTTCGCTCGGATTGAATGACCGTGAGGTCCCCGACACTCGTCTATAACTTATTTGTTACGCTGACCGCCTGGAGCCGAATCGAACATGGCAAGCCCCGCTGTCGCATCGCAGTATTGGAATCGCGAGGAGCTCTACGAAGACGTGTGGAGCAAGCCCTTGACCGCCCTCATGGCCAAATATGGCGTCTCCGCAGTGGCCATCGGCAAGAATTGCCACAAGTTGCAGGTGCCGTTACCAGGGCGTGGATATTGGGCTAAGAAACAACATGGGCATCCCGTCAAGCGCAAGCCACTCCCTAAGGTTCACGAAATTCGTCGGATCGAACGCTATCAGCGGCCCATTGTTCCAGCTACCGTCCCAACACCGCAGCCGGCAAAGCCTCAATTTCCGGTTGAAGGCGAAGACAAAGCCGATGTAGCCCAGATCGACCAGATGTTGGCATCCGGCGCCTTCGTGGTTATCAAGCCGCGCAAGGCCCTGCGCCACGCGCTGATCGTTTCAGCCCGGAATATTCTCCGGAAAGGCTTTGCCGCGAAACAAATATTGCAGGCGCCGTGGAATGAAACATGCCTTGATATCCAAGTGTCGAAGACCGCGTTAAGTCGGGCGCTTCAAATTATGGCTGCGCTGATTTCGATCCTGGAAGCTCAGCGTGTCAAAGTCTGCATAATGCCCGGTGATCAATACTATCGCGACCGGTCCCATCAGACCGTTGCAATCATTTTCGGCGAGCAGATTCAATTCGGCATTCGGGAGAAAGTGCGAAAGTTGCGCGTGCCCGTAGCAGTTACGCCATCCGAGACCTCGGGAGTTCAGCGATTCACCACGACCTACGAGGCAACCGGCGAGCTTTCGGTTCAAATCCATTCTCCTTCCTGTTACTTCCGCACCTGTTGGGCCGATACGCAATCAAGCCCGGTTGAGTCGTGCATACCAGAGTGCATCGCCTCAATGATGAGAATTGCGGTCGAACATCGGCGGAATACCACCCAGAGAAAACTGGAAGACTTTTTCAAGAGGCTGCAGTGGGAGGAACTAGGGCGATTGAAGGCGCAAATTGACAGTGAAGAGGCGCGCCTACAGCGCCTGATGAATGGCGCAAACAATTGGCACCAAGCCAGGCGAATTCGTGAATACGTACTTGCGGTGGTCGAACGCCGGCAAGAGCAAGGCAAGCCTCTTGGTCCCGAGACGGCCCTTGGCAGGTGGGTCATTTGGGCACTCCAACAAGCTGATCGGATCGATCCGCTCGCCGATAAACCGGAGTCTGTTCTGGATCGAAAAGGAGAATTAGATGGCTGGTCGCCACATGGATACTATTCAAGCAGATAAAATCTGTCGTTGAAGGAGGTACCGAGAACGCCGGATCGTGGATCGTCTCAGCGTCTTGTGAGACACCTACTCCTGCCACCGGGCGGGCGCGTGGGTCTTAGATTGTGTCTACTCCCGCACGTGCGGGCTCTTACGGGTTCCAGAAACGGTACCGAGAGTTCGAATGTCTTCCTCTCCGCCAGTACTACACAATTGACAAAATACAGCCCATTACCTGGGTGACCTGCTGCTTCATTAGCCACGCTCCCGCTCACAACATGACACGTTAAGATTTTGAGATCAGCCAAGAGTACGGCTGGTCACAGGAGACTTTCCTGCATGCCCAGACGGCGTGGTTCGAAAATGGTTTTGTGTTTCTGCCACGCAATGCACCATGGCTCGCGGACTACGTCACCGAACTGACGGGCTTTCCGGGAGCCAGATATGACGATCAGGTCGATTCGACCACGCAGGCCCTCTCCCATCTGAACGTGCCCAGTGGCGTCGAGATCTGGGCACGCATGTAGGGTTAGGGCAAGTATGGCTCCTTGCTCGACCCGCCGTGGCCCACCGTGGATCCAGCCGCCCGCTGGCTTTCCAAGTCCCGATCTTTATGCGTTCCTCGTTCTACTCTCTCTTTGCGTGTTCACGCGGAATATCGGTAGCTCTCCCGCCACCTCGCGGCGTAAGACCCAACGGTGAGCAAGTCTGAGAGCGAAATAAAGTGGGGCGTTCGAAGCCAGCGAAACAGGCCTCTCTTGAGCTGCGCTGTGAGCGTCAGGGGACGCAAGACCCCTCATATGTCGCTAAATAAGACCGGCGGATTTCAGGCCGGCTGCAACACGGCTAGCCCGAATACCTTCGTTTTTCTTGATAGGCAATTGTCCAGCAATTTCCTGAGGTCGACCTCCAGAGTGATGGAGAGCGACCATCCTACCTAGCTCGTCGAACACGGGAGATCCAGAAGACCCTACTTGCGTGTCGCTCAGATAGTGGACTACGCGATCGTCAAAGTATGTGATCTGGTTGCGTACATACGCGACTCGTTTGCGGCCGCCTCCCGGATGCTGAATTATGAACGCCGGTGCGTCTTGTACCGGCACCGCACCCGAGGAAATATCAATGGTCGGAAGAGAAGCCGGGAGCGACGCTTGGATACGCACAATGCCCCAATCATCGCCCTGATCTGCACGAATGCTGCTAGGATCGCAAGCAATCGACGTTGCCGGGAGACCCTTCCCATGAAGGTCGAATTCGTAGCCGAACTGGGCTGTCACGGCAGTAGGTAGTTTGCCAGCCACGAACAATACATGCCAATTCGTAAGTAAAAGGTCCGGACCAATGCGAATGCCAGTGCCGCTTTGAGAGTCGTTGTTACGGGCAACCTCCAACCTACATATCGCTGGTGAGAGACTTACTAATCGCTGCAAAACGTCGATAAGCCAAGGCATTCTCCCGGTAGATAGTGTGAGATCGTCGTGGAATAAGAGCGCCTCCGGCTCTGTGACAGTGTCATCGTTGGTTAGAAAAACTGGCGCCCCGCCGGGACCAAGTGGTTGCTTATCCGTAGCAGGTGCCTGATCGTTAAGCAACGCATCTAGGAGTGGATGTGCCGCCGTCAGGCTTGGGTCAGCGCGTAGTTTCTGGATCAATGCCCTGGTCTTGCCAGAAGTGGCGGACAATTCGAGAAGCTCCTTCCAAACGTCGAAAGGAGCTTGGTCGGCATTAACCAGTCCCGTGTTGAGTCCGGCGCTGGAGGCAACGAGCAGTGCGCGGGACGGCCTGGGAACAGCGCTATAAAGTGTCCGGTGCAACTCCCACGCGAGCGGATCGGACCAGGGATAAGGAGCGGTGTCGAGAATGGAAGCCATCGGAATTCCTAAGCCGCAGTAGTGGTTCCGGCAATTAGATTCGTGAGTATTTCCAACGGGTCTGGAGACAAGATGAAACAGGCGACTGCAAAGTCCCGCAGCCTGGCTCTCGACTGCTGCGCTGCGCGCAAGCTTTCTTTCAAGGAAGCTGAGCTCGTTGTCTCGGTACCCTCCTGGAGGAGCTGCTTGCAGCGTTCATCCCACTCAGTTACGAGAATTGTTTGTATCCAGGGCATCACGCCCACGCCCAGCACATCTTTCGACATCAAATAAACACCACCCATGTTGCCTAAGAACAACGCAAAGCTTCCAAAGATCCCAGGAAATAGACTGGCGCTACTGACCGATGGATCCTGGATCAGACGGCTGACATCGGCTAGGAAGGTCGTCTCCGTTACGCGGCTCCAACGTTCGATTGCGAGTTGAGCTAGCTGCCCGGCCACAACTCGATCAACTTCGGAAATCACGGATGCATCTGAGTCAGAGATGGGCGGCATCTTCCTGAGTTCTTGAATCTTTGAGGCGAAAGTGGGCAACTCTGTTTTGTCACGGGGAATTTCAAGTTCGATGGTGAAGTCCGGACGGAGTGCACTGAGTTTCGCCTGCAATTTCGGAAAAATCACGTCGATCGGGGCGAGGAGCCAGGGGGAGTGGAAAGTGGGCGAGCGAAGTGCGCGGATTTCGCTGCTGAGGCCTGTACTCAGCCGGATACGCGACGCGGTTACTGCGAGGCTTTCGATTCGTCCACCTGACCGGGCCCTCCAAAATTCGGATTGCTCAATCGATGCGAGAATACTGGAAGCAGCTCGCCGATTGCCTAAGTCGGCGAGCAGGAGAGCATGCAGTACTGCCCGGTCGAGTGGTTCTGGTTGGTTCGGCGAGGTAGCTTCCTCTAGCACTTTCAAAGCTGCCTCTCGCTGACCGGCCGCACGCATCTCGAAGGCCTCATGAAACAGGAGCGGGCTATCCGAACTCATTTTGCCGAAACTGCCCAAGAGTGCACTCACGCCTCGGTCCAAGCCCCGGGAGCGCAAATCGCGAATTGTGTCGGCGGTCGCGAGTTCCCAGGACGTGTGCGGGCAGCGTCGGCAGCACTACCCTGACCGAGCCTGGCGTTCAGCCACGCTCTCGCCTTAGGCTTGAGGTCTTCTGCCGCATTTTGAAGATGCATGGCACAGCCCTCTCGCCACGCTTCTTCGGCCCCTTTGACGTTTCCAAGCCTGAGCCGGTGATATACGAGTTCAGACGCAATCTCCGGGTTATTGATGTCCTGCCCCTCGTACCAGCGGTGAGCCCGCATTTCAATTGCCCGAACCAGCTTTCGGTCGTCGTGTTCCAATAATCGAAGTGCCGCCGACCGCACCTCAGGCCGTAGGCGGAGGACGTCGGTACCAGACACGAGTGCGGTTTCGCGGCCCAATTCTCGAAACCATTTCGACACCTCACGAGAAGGAAGTTTGATGAGTCCCCCCAGGATCGGATCAACCATTTCCGCCGTCAGCCGCCGCAAAACCAAGGCGGCTCGCGCAACTTCCTCGAATTCGGGGTTCTGCACTCGACGGAGAATACGCCGATAGAGATAGCCCAGAACAATCTGACGCGGAAGCTTCTTAGGCAGGTTGTCAAGCTTTTCGCCGGACTGTAGTAGCTGAAAAGCCATATGAATAATAAGCGGGATACCACGCGCGATTGTGATTAGGCGCGTCAATATTCTTGGTTGGTTTACGCCTCTTTCGCGAAGCCAGGCCCGCACTTCAACTGGCCGCAGACCGCCAAGAGTTAGTGATTCAGCGTTTTGACCTCTTAGCGTCAGATTTTCAACTGGGGCTCTCCCACTCACGATGACCCTAAGTGCCGGAATTTCGTCAGCAGTCCGGTCGAGCACCTTCCACAACTCCTGATATTTCTCCGCGTGCTGCGCGACCTCGAAACTGTCGAGCACCAAGAGGGCAGACGGGCCAGATGGGAGGCGCGTTCGGAGGTTTCGTCCAAGCTTCTCAGCAGCGCTTTCCCAATTACTCGCATCTGCAGTCGGCACTTCGAAGTTTTCAATTTGGGTACTCGCGCGTTCGCCGATGGCTGCGATGATCGACACGGCATCATCGGGGGCCAGGTCCGCTCGGTCAAAATCCAACCAGAGTATGACTGTTGAGAGCGGCAGCTCAGAGGCAAACTTGGCCACGAGTGCCGATTTACCCACCCCACCGATACCGGAGATCACAAGGGGGACAGGAGGCTCGCGGCCGAACCATTTCCGCATCGTTTTCAGTTCTTTCTCGCGCCCGCTGAAGCCCGGTCCAGCCAGGGAGTCTAGGCTACTTCGAACTCGACGCCTCTCGAGTTCACGCGTTACCTCACTGGGGGTTGGCAACGAGGGAACGACCCCGGCAAACCAGCGCGACGCCTGTATCCACCAGGGGAGTGCTTCGTCCTTCACGTTCGACAGATCATAAGGTGGACCGAGGATGATTCGATCGATCACAAGCTGTGCGGCATCCTTAGGACGTCGGCGAGGTAGTCTCAATTGAAGATCTGCCAGGGACCCGACCGCGCGAATGGCTTTCCGTCGCACACTGGTCTGAAGGGTCCATTGGTCGTCCGTTGGATCGACGACTTTGTCCCTCAGGTTGTCACGGGCTTCAGGCGACAATGCTCTAGGGCTGAACCGCCAGCTGAGTGCGGCCTTGACCAGTTCAGGCGTTGCACTCTGATCATCTGTAACTTTTTCGAGTAGTCGTTTAGAGCTGGCTGCCACATCTGCCAACTGGTGGAAACTTGCGATTTCCTTCCAAGCGTGGCTTCGCTGGAACATCTCGAGGAGGGCGGTGCGGTTAATCCCTTCGTTTCGACGGTTCTGCTGGTCGCTCGCTACGTGAATTCCGATCAGGTTCCAGTTCTGGTCGAAGAGCGGGCCGCCGCCGCTGCCGGGTTGGCTGTCGGCAGTATAGCTGACCAAGGTCTCACTCATCGACGACAATTGCCCGATACTCAACGACAAAGTTGCCGTCCCGCCCGGAAAGTGAAGCAGGAAGACATGGTCGCCGATTTCTGGAGGAGAAAGGGCCAGGTCAAGTTTGCCGCGGTGGGCTCGGCGGAGTTGGAGAAGCGCCACGCCAGACCCCAATGAGCTATTGAGAATTTCAGGATCGGCAACAACCCGATCATGCTTGGAATCTTCCGGCTTGGAGAACTCCACTCTGGACGCCGAGGAGGAGAACTTTACTCTGATAGTACGCGGCGATTGTTCGCTGGTACTAAGAACATACGCGGGAACCACGACAATGCGGGGAGTCAACAACCAACCGGTACACAGAACCGGAGAACCTTCGCCGATGGTAACGCGAACGATGCCTGAGAGGGCGCGGGCGATTCCTTCTGCAAAAAGCTTGGCATCATATATTTGTGAACGTTTCCCAAAAATCATTTACCGGCCTCAGAGTGTCTTGATCACAAGCAGTAACTCGTCGTGAATGGCTTCCCAAACGGCTCCTCCCGGAGCGGAGCCAGATTGAGCTTTGGTAAGAACCTCTGCCGCGAACTTCTGGGCCTGTTCCTGAGGCAAATTCTTCTTCTTCTTCTTCGCCCATTGGAGCAGGAACTCGGCTAGATCATTGCTTTGGGGTGGAGACTGGTTAGTGTCCTCGTCCACCCAGAAACCCTTTTTCCATTTTGTTGGTACTGGACCGCGCGGATACTCGATCAGCACTAGACGGAACCATTGTGCGAACGCGGGATTAGCCATGAAGAGGGCGAATTGTTCAAAAAACCTGCGCACAGTGGGGTCAAGCTTCGGGCCATCGCTGCCCTCGCCGAGATCGTCAGCCACAATCCACAGGCGCCGCTTAGCGGCGTCTGCGAGTTCCGCCACCTTATAAAGCACATCCATCCACCACGCTGGCTCCGAACTATCCTGTGGCGGAATCGCGTCAGGCTTACCGAGCGCTGAAAAGATGGCCTTCATGACGTTGTTTACACTTGCCACGTTACCATCGAAAAATAGACGATCGGACCTTCGCCTAATTCACTCGCCTTCCTTTCCACAAGGTGCCGGGTCCACGTCCTGCCACTCTTGGGATCACCCCGGATGAGGAGGACGCGGACGGTAGGACTGCTTGAGGCCAACTTGTCAAGTTCAATTCTCAGGTTCTTGCGGTTAACGAATGCAAGGTCCGGCAAACCGTCAGTTTCCAGAATTAATTGTTCGCTGGAGCTCTCAGCGCCGAGCACTGCTTGCACGGCTTTGTGCACGCTATTCAGTGACGCGTCCTTAAGCAGGGAGGTGCATAAACTCTCCAATTTGCGGGCAGCGGATAGTTGCTCGAGTCCCGCCTTCCAGATCACGTCTGGTGGGGCCGGCGGAGTCGGCAATGGGGCTAGTCCGGGACCGGAGGCCTGGTACAGAACATCAATGCGGGCCGGAGTTTTTATGTTCTCGTAGAGTGCTGTGTGCCAGGCCCTCGCATCGGCCCTAGACCACGGATAGCTTATAGCGTCGAAGAAAGGATGTGGCACGTTCCAGAGTCTCCGAAGGCTGGGCCAACTCGTTGCTGACCCGCCTTTGTTCTGAATCTCTCGATCAGTTTTCAGTTCCTGCGCACGAAACCCCTTCAAAGCGTTTTCGCGCCGCGTTCACGAGAAAACCTCCGAGTTATAGCACGAACCGGATCCGACTGTGATCCATGAGCGGGCTCGGCAAAGTTTCTTCTCCGCGCCGCAAAGGATCCGGTCCGCGAGTTGCAGAAATAATATCCCCGCCTTGTCACAGATCCAAGACAAGGGGCAGGTACTCCATACGAGTCCCTGGCCTCTTAGTTGAATCATGCTTGGAGTTGTGGATATCAGTGACCTCCTTCACGCTATAAGACTCTGCTCACCTGCAGAACTCTTCCGTTACACTCAGTGGCAAGCATTCGCTGCCGACTTGCGCTCGCAGCGACGTTAGTCGATTTCGACCATGTGAAACGCTTACACAATTATGTCGTGCCCGCTGCGGATCAGACGTCCTCCTTTGCTGGCAATTGGGGTGCCCTGGACGAATTCCAGCGTTCCTGAGGTGCCACCTTCCGCGAAATGATCGTGATCCTTCAGGTTGCCGAAGTCCAGCAATGTTTGCTTCTCCAGATCTCTAATCTTGATCTGTGTGGCTGCAACATCGAAGGCTTCCTCGAACCCCGCCAAGTCCTGAATGTCATCCTGTCCAAGAATGAATGCGGTTGCTGATGGCGTGCCGTCTCGGCGCAGCAGAACGCACACTTTCCAGAATTGCAGTGGACAGCGTACTGAACAGTCCATCTTCTCGTTGCGATAGGCGGGATCTGCTGGCCCAAAAAGCGGGCCCGTTATTACGATCATTCGGCGTTTTTCCTTTTTTGCGTGCTGTTCGAGAAGAAACTGCTCCAGCCCCTGCCATCGGTCCTTCCCGCGGTTGAATGCGGACGCCTGTAATGAGCAATTGGTAAAGTGAAAAGTATCATTATTTGCAGCTTTGGCAGATTCGACGTCGGGACCCCACGCAGTGTCCTCGCGACGGGTAAGGTGCCCACGGTCAATCCCGGGCTCGAAAGCGTTCTGCCCGATTTGTTCCGTTTTCGAAATGCGGGGATCTGAGTACCACTTGTCCCCTTGACGTTTGCCTATAGCAGGACGCTGCTCGCCATCTATATTGGCGGCCGAGAACCATGCCGTGCGGCGCTTCTTATTCATGTAGACGCTGTAGTGATAGTAGGTGAGCTCATAGGGATTGCCGCGCTTTCGCGCATTCTGCTGGACCTCGGCAGTATTTTTTTTCATTTCATCAGTTGTCAGGAGAGGAAGCGGTACCGTAATATCCTCCAAGAAATGTGGATCATACCCCGGGCGCGTGCTGTAATCCTGGTCAACTACAACGGTCTCTGTTTCCGTATCAGATAACGGTTGACTCTTTGCGTCTACCAGCGGCGAAAGCATCGCCGGCTGCCCAACCGAGATGCTAAGGTTGATGGGAATTGTCCACGAAGCGATGCCGAGACCCGGCGAGATAGACTGCATTGTCACTCTGGGTAACTTTGGAGCATTGTCATACTCTGATGACTGGGATTTAGGGGCGGCCAATTCTGTGTCGCCAGCCTTTTGCCACGCGGAATCAAATTCATCAGTGGAGCTGAGACTGCCGTCAAAGTTCAGCATCTTGGAGACGCGCCTGTCTCGAGCAAGCTCGTACGTGGGTACAGCGTAGTTTGCTTTGAGGTATTCCCCGCCGAAGTGAAGAGCGATCACCTCTCCGGATTCGACATCAATTACCGCCGACCCGGAGTTTCCACCCAGCGTAGACGCATCATGAGTCATCGCATTCACAAGATTTTCAAAACTCTGGATTTTCGCTCGCGTTCGCACAGTGCCAGGTTGAACTCGTTTTACGAGGTATGTTTTCTGAAAAATACGGTCCTGAAGTTCGATATCATTGCGATCATCGCGGGCTGGATAACCCACCACGACGATGCTGCGACCAACGAGTTCCTCAGGAGATCTTACCGATAGCGTCAGCATTCCCACGTTTGGTAGCCCGTCAATGTTCAAGATAGCCATGTCCCAATAAGGATGAATCATTTCAACACCGCGCACTTTGAAATACGCGGATCTATCCGAGTCGGGCGTGTCGACCTGGTGTTTAAAATCAACGGCTGAACCGCCGCTCCGATAGTTAATCTTGGCCCCAAGTCCCTGGGCAAATAATTGGGCCACGTGACGATTAGTCATGAGACGTCCAGGTCCGACGACGAAGCCCGTTCCGCCGTACGGAATGAACTGCGAGTGCGGGAGTTCAATTCTGCCAATTGCCGGCAACAGTCGTGCGATCTTCGCTTTCATGGTCGCACTGTTCAGGCTTTCCCAGGGCTCCGGAATATCGTCGTAGACGGAGTCTCCTTGCACGAAGACCACTGGTCGGCTTTTAGGAAGCACAATCGCTTCCAAGGCATACTGTTCACGATCTGAGATCTGATCTGGTCGATTATCTACAAGTTTCCCAATAGCAGTTTCAACGGCTTCGTGCTCAGCGGACAAGACTTCCAAATTGGAAGGTTGCGGCCGCGGAAGTTTTTCTAACGTATTCTGGGGAGCCACCTGTTGTAGCATGGCGAGCAAGCGCTTATTGCGTTCAAGACTGTCCATAGCAACCTCGATTCTGTTTCCGAGCGCTGTTCGAATCTGCCGCAAGGCAACGTGCGAGAACTTGCCTCGGACCGGTTATTTGAGCAGATTGTCCGGCAAGCTTTTGATAAAAGTCGACGTGAAACCCATGAGCTTCGCCTTCAGTGCACCATTCATTTCAGTCAAAAGATCTGTTTGGGTTGAATATGTTCCACTGGCAGATTGAAAACCTGCTTGCTCTTGCTTGATTTTGAAGAACAAGACCTGCGTCTGCCCGTACGACGCATCGAAACGAGCGGCCGCAAGTTTTATTTGCACATTGTTGTTGTTGACTTGAACTACTGAAAATTGATATTCCGTAATGTTGAAGCGCTGGCTTTGTCGATCAAATAACGCGATCCATGGTGAATTCTTATCCATTTCTTTCAATTGCTTAATCGCAGTTAGGATCAGTGCGCCCGCCGCAACAGTCGGACCGAATGCCGCCGTTAGAAATAGAATAATGGCCTCGTGCACTGCCACGTTTATGGACCTAAACTGAGAGCTTACAAAGCCTCCGCCCTCATGCAGCCAATTCAAGTTTTCCAAAACGGTGTTGTGCCGCTGAAGCCACTGATCTGGCGACTGAACGACAGCATCATTTGTGGCCACGCGTTGAGCCGCTAACAGTGACAGTGCAACACTCGATTTCAAGTCCGGGCTCGCCGTAGTCTAGCACTAGGACTGGCCCTACTGGAAGTCCTTTGATGTACTTGTCATGTATTTGATTGAGCATTCGTGCCTCCTTAGCGGCTATCATGCCTGTACACCTGCTCAGCCCTTCAACTCTACAGCAGGAACAGTGCTGACGCGGATCGCGTCGTTGGGTATCCGGTTCCTATAGTTCCCAGAGCGCTTATAGGCCGACTCGTGAACGAGAGAGTGTTGCGGGATAGCTCGTCGGTGCCAGAAATTTGCATGGTAGCGCCACTTCAACGTTTGCCAGTTGTAGTTGCGCTTGGGGATAAGTTCCGCTAGATTCCAAGCGCCGGTGAGCGATTCGTGAGCCGCAGCATCATAGTTGGGCCGCACATATTCGTCACCCATCTGCCCCAATACTTGCCTCTTACGATTAATGTCAACATACAGACCTTTGGCTTCGGCTTCTTCCACCATCCATTCAAGCGCAATTTTCGACAGACCGCTCTCGGCTTCGACGTAACCGCCGCCGACATCGCAGTGGACGCCTGGGAACCATACCTGCTTCATGTCCTGCGGGCCGTGCCGCTCCATATGGGGGCTCGGCCGCCAGAGATTCTCCCGGAAAAAGGCACGGTGCTCGTCAATGGAGACGGCGTGGCGTCCAATTTGAATATCCGGATTGTCAGCGGAGAAAGGCAGATGCAGAGCGTTGGCGATCCATCCAACAGAGCTCACCGTATCCCACACCCCCAGAAAGTAAGGTCTGCAGTCAAAGCCCGACATCGTACGGCGGAATTCGTTTGCCAATTCGAAATAGTCTTGCCGTTGAAGTCGTTGCTCGGGGCTTGTGAGATCGGCACGGTCAATTCCCATCATCATTCGAATGGCATACGGAATAAGGGGTCCATTACCGCGGCGAATCAATCCGTACAGGTGCAAGAGTGAGCAGACGGCTCGAACGGTATAGGCTCCGCGGCTAAAACCGAACAGAAAAAGGCGGTCCCGTTCAGCGTAATTCTCCATCAGGAAAGAATAAACGTCGCGAACGTCATTCGACAGCCCATAGCCGACAGCCATGCCGAGAACTTTGGTGATGGCGCGACTCCAGGGAGTGAGGGCGCCGGCGGGCTCCATCGTTCCGAGGCCAGGATGATAATAAGTGAGCTGCCTTTCCGGATTGTGATCAAGCAGGTAATAGAGCTTTACGACATTGGTATTTGCGCGAGCGAATTGGTTCGCTGTGCCATCGCAGCAGATGACGATGTTTCTAGACATAAGGGCACCGGAGTGAGAAACCCACTAAAGTACCTCTTGTCAGCAGCCAATTCAACAGAAATGTTAATAAGCTAGCGATCAGATTTCGTAACCGAAGACGATTGTGTTCGCATTTCGTAAACGTTGGAGTGAGTGTGGCTAAGAAGCGGAAACGTCCAGCGGCCGAAATACTAGATTTTACTGACCGTTTCACCGGAAGTGCCGTTCCAAATCTGTAACATCGACTGTAGCCAATGCTCACCAGTCGACCCCGTCGCCTCGGTCCCCCATGGCTTTCATATCGTCGGGACCTCGGGATGAAGTGGGGCGTTTTTTTGCCTTTAAAGAAGGTGGGGATTAGTGGATAATTAAAACCCGCGATCCTTTCCCCCGCGCTAGGTCGAGAGAGGTGCTTCGATGCCTTGTTCAGCCACCAAGCCTCTGCGTTTTGCAGAGATGCAGAAAGTGTGTACATCACTTAACCCCAACCTCGCACAAGCGCTGAGCGAAGTCATGGCGAACGAAGAACCTAAGGAACCATATTTTTACAGTGCAGACTACTCGTATGGCCAGTTGATTGTTAGGGAAGGAAGGTTTCAGGCTCCATGCGGTCAGCACACGACCTGTGATGAGTGCCGCGAGATGATCAATCAGTGTCGTTATAGCGATATACCTCTCGCAATCGTGCGTACAAAAGCCATAGAGGTGTTTGCTGGCGATGCAACATCTTCGAAACAGGGAGCCACCGTACCACTGAGAATTCTCAGAGCAGGCGATATATTCGGCGTTTTCGAGACGCTCGATTATTTACTTGGCAAAAATCAGCCACCGCCCCTCTGGAGCGTGTCTGCTGGTGGCCGATCAATCTGGGTGCTAGCACCTCTAAAGGATAAGAACCTTCCTGAACTCGTGGGAGAGGTAGCCGGGGTTGAACTTGAGTGGGACAAAACTGCATCCCATTGCTCTTTAGTGCAGTCCACTATGAGTTGCCAATCAAGCTGGAAGGTATCAATCGTTGTTCTTGGGCAAGCTTTTGTGCGTTTGCTCAAAGAAAAACATGAATCTAATGCTCTGTTCCGGCAGCTCTTGTTAGAACTTGGATGGGAGCAATCGAGCGCCCTCCGGCATTCAGCTTTAAAAAACGCACAGCTTAGGACTTGGTTTCTCGAAGGCCCTGCAAAGGCAATTGCAATGCCACTTGGTGAGCTCTACCATTTCGCCACGGTGTGTCATCTCCTGAGCTTAGCGGAGGGTGATTATCCAGCTTTTCAACCGGCGGGCAAAGATGGCGAAGCGCTTGGGCCTTTTAAGCCTTTTGAAGAGATTCTCTACGAGGCATTGTCATCGCTGAAGGGCAAGCAAGCTCCAAAGTACTATCCTGTAGTGTTGCAGGCGGGGCACCTGAGCGACGATACCCCCACAGGCTACTATTCTCTTCGCTGTCCCTCGCTACTGGGCCACACTCCGCCCAATGTGGACAACTTTAGTGACACTTTGTCCCCAATACTTAGGACTCTTCACAGCCTCTGCGAGAAGCTTCAACCCAGATTCCCAATCGACATCCAAAGAACCGCATTCTTTGCGCAAGCCGGAAAATTCGACATCGCGGGGGATAAAAGTGAAGCGTTACGGAAGGAACTACTTGCCCACGCGCCAAAAAATGCGCCTCGCGGTCTTTACGCGGATAGTCCATTCTTGGTTGCAGGAGTTCGTTTGGCTCGAGCTGACTTTAGTTCTAGAGCGTCTCGCTTGCAATCAGCCTAACAGGCCATTTTGGCGTCCATTGTCAGAGGAATAAGCTTTCCGTCCGTAGATCCAAAGAGTATCCTTCGAAAATCCGTGTCAATAGAAGGAGCGTACAGTCGTCGGATCAATGGGTTGCACTCGAACCAAGCCTTAACAATGTTCATTTGTAAATGGGGGGAAAGCTCGACACAGGTTCCTGCTTCGATGTCGGACCGTTCAGCGGAAGCCTGTAAAATGGCTCCGAAGAGGAGAGCTCGTGTCAATTGAATGTCACAGCCAGGCACTGATTCAGCTGTCCCATCGAAATTGACAGGGAATCCGCCACGCAAAACTACAAACCTAGTTCTACCGGCTTCAAAAGAGACATCTCGACGGCGATCGACGAACTCAAATTCGGATCTGTCGTTTAAAGTCAGGAGTAAGGTTCGGAACTCGATATCTTTAGACGAACAGCTGATCAGTGTCTTTACGCCCGTTAAATCATGCAACCACTCCTGACGGAACAGGTGATCATTACCCGTGCAGCCGATGATGGTGTCAGAGCGGTCGTAGAGTTCAGACAAGGTCTCGCACGAGACGGGGAAGTCCGCAGCCTTGTCCGAATCTTGGTCATAAACGACTACTTCTGAGCCCAACGTGAGGAGGCCTCGGGCGATCGCGGCGCCAATGTACCCAGTTCCCACCACTCCTACAGTACCCATTGTCTTGATATCCATAATCCGAGTGATCCGCGAAAAGACAGCCTCTCTGATAATCGTGGGCTCAATCACGACCTTCGCAGCTGATGATCCAACGCCGATAAAAGGTATCAACGGAGGTTCGGACTGATTGAGTGTGATACCACTCATTGTCTGCTCGACGCCCAGAACTCGCACTTTTCTCGCCAAATCGAGAGGAACGGCAGCTATGCTCGCGCCCCCGTCATCCAAGACTATTACCTTCGAAAACCGATGTCGATTTGGATCTTGCAGCACTCGGTTCCACATTGAACTGATGTCAAGGCCCAATCGATATCCGTACTCACCCCATGGGAAATGATCAGCAGTCGGATACACCCTGACACCGAGCCCCTGAACCTTATCTCTCACGAGATCGTTGGTGGAATAGAGCTTACCGAGGACATGGATATTTTGTGGCCTGAAACCAAACTCTATGCACTTCTCGAGAAGGCTGCCGGTGGTTTCGAGCAGATGCTGAACGCATACCAGTGCGATGTCCTTCGTTTCCTCTCGGAAAGAGGATTTCGGGAACACCGACTCCAGCACTGGTAGCTTTGGGAAGACCATTGTTGAAATTCTCGACCCCTTCTAGTTAACCCCAAAACATTGCCCCCCCGAACAGGTATTTGAGGGTCTGGATTTTGGGTTGCTTTTTCCAAGGCAGAATCCGCAGTCCGAATTCGACCTAGTTTTGACCCTTCGGAGACGGCTTTACCGTTCGCCTTCGGCAGTGGCGGTCCTATTCCAAGCCGCATAACTAAAACCCGATAGTTATTGGTGAATTACCTAATACTTTTATGTGATCTTGTGTTTGCACGATCGAGACCGATCGCATAGTTTGCGATCACAACCAAAACCTTAATTCCGAAAAGGAGAATCACAATGAAGCAAATAGTCGAATACCTCGCGTCCATGTGGTGGACAGCATGCGGAGGGCTACCTAACCCCAACCTGGTCCACCGAGCCCCCTATATCCCGATACCGAATTATGGTCTTCGGCGAGCGATCCGGATGGGAGAGCCGCAAAAGACGAGGGCACGTGAAATGGTTGTTTCAAGCACTCGAGTTGCTACCAGCTTCACCGCACAGTTTGTATCTGGATCGACGATCGACTGGTTCGGCAGGCGACTGACTTGGGCGAACTCATGCAACAGCCCTGGTCGCAAAACTTCAACAGGTACGTTTTGTAAGCAACCGACTCACGGCACTTTGCAAACTGGGGTTCAGGCTGTGCGACGCCTAAGCAGCTTCGCTCCGACCGGACTCTCCTCAATCAACTTTTGCTGTCGTTCACATGGCAGGGCAGGTCAGTTCCATCGGTTTCCTGAGTGTCGAAAGGCACGACAAGTCCCGAACACGAAGGAAACTGATGTGAGCGCTGGTCGGCCCTCCCACTGTGGCGATTAGATTCCGGCAGGGGCCTAAAGTATACCTCAAGGGTAGTTTCCGCTCTCTTTATTCCGCAGTATTCTTCTCATTACGCAAATCCGACCTCACGTATCCGCTGCCCCCGTCTCAAGCACCGTGCCCATTTGTTTTGTAAGGATAGATTGAAAACTTAACTGGTTTCGTGCTAATTGTTTTGGCGGAAATCACTGGTTCAGGTCGGGGTAGGCACCTCGGCCTCAGGGGTCACCCAAAAGCGGCCAATGAGGGTCACCTGAAAACCGGCCAACGAGAATGAGGCCGGGGACGTTGATTCGGCGTGAGGCATTTAGCCTTCGTCGCTATGAGCAACGTCTTGAGCGAAGCGAAACGACAACAAGTAATAGCCCTGGGACGACTGGGATGGCCGCTACGGCGCATCGAGCAGGAGACCGGGGTGCGACGGGAAACGGCGAGCGCCTATCTGAAGGCGGCCGGAATCGGCGTGCGACCGCCGGGTGTGTGGGGACGGCGGCCAGCGGCAAAACCGGCCAATGCGACCGAGGTGACCACCGGGTCCAACGCTAACCCACTGGATTGTACGAACAACCCCAACCCCGAAAACCTTCTTTCTAAGGGAAAAGCAAAAGCGAAAAACGCAAAACCGGCCAATGCGGTGATCACCGGGTTTGGCGTGGAGTCGAATGGCTCGGAACTGGAAAATCCCCAACCGATGGCGTCCTCCAGTTTCTGCGAGCCGTTTCGTGAAGCCATCGAGTTAGGTCTAAGCCAGGGTCGCGATGCCACCGCCATCTGGCAAGACCTCATCGCCGAGAACGGGTTCGACCGGGGTTATCAGACGGTCAAGCGCTACGTGCGCAAGTTGCGCGGAAACCAGCCACTACAGCCACGCGCGGTGATTGTGACCGGACCGGGAGAAGAATCGCAAGTGGACTACGGCACCGGCGCCATGGTCCGGGATCCGCAGACCAGAAAATATCGACGCACGCGATTGTTCGTGATGGTGCTGGGCTGTAGCCGCAAGGCAGCACGCTTTCTGACGTTTCGTTCCAGTTCGCGCATCTGGGCCGAGTTACATGAGAAAGCATTCCGTCGACTGGGTGGTGCTACGCGGGTCGTCGTTCTGGATAATTTGCGCGAAGGCGTGCTCATCCCTGACATCTATGATCCCACTCTGAATCCTCTTTATCGCGACGTCCTGGCGCACTATGGCGCGGTTGCCCTGCCCTGTCGGATCAAGGATCCAGATCGAAAAGGAAAAGTTGAATCCGGCGTCGGCCATGCCCAACGAGCGCTCCAGGGAAAACGCTTTGAGAGTCTGGAGGAGGCGCAAGCCTATCTGGATCGTTGGGAGGCAAGCTGTGCCGATACCCGCATTCATGGCACCACCAAACGACAGGTCGCCGCCATGTTTGCCGAAGAAAAACCAGCCTTGCTGCCGCTTCCGCTCGAACCTTTTCGCTACTACCAGCATGGCAAGCGGGGCGTGAATCTGGACGGTTGCGTCGAAGTCGAGGCCGCCTACTACGGACTGCCGCCGGGCTGGATCGGACGAGAAGTGCAGGTGCAGTGGGATGAGCTATACGTTCGCATCCTCGATCCCAAGAACGGGCTGCTGCTGCGCGAGCATGTCCGCCAGAAACGCGGCTGGTATCGCATTCAGAAAGAAGATCGTCCCCAGCACATGCCGCTTCAGGTTTCCCAGTTACTGTGGCGAGCCGGACGAGCCGGTTCTCATATCGGCACGCTCTGCAACCTATGACGGCCGCCGAGGACTTACTGGAAATCGTCTGCGGCGCTATGAGCGCGCCAGCACTTTGCTGACTTCGAATCGACCGGTGGACGACTGGGGCAAACTCCTCGGCGACAGCGCCGCCGTTACGGCTATGCTCGACCGTCTTCTCCATCACGGCCATGTACTCAAATGCGGTCCACGGAGTTGGCGCACAAAAACAGACTTGCCTCCTCAGGAGGCAACGGAGTAAAACAACCTTGTCCCAGGCCTCTTCCGTTGGCCGGTTTTGAAGTGACCCTCGTTGGCCGCTTTTGATGTGACCCCTGAGGCCTCGGCCGTCTTAAAGCGTAGGGTGAAACATGCGGCATGCATTTTTCGATGTTAACTATTACCCGTGGCACCTCGAAGAAGGCAAGGCACTGCACACCTCCCTCTATTCCAACATCCCCGGATTTCCTCGAATTGATGTCTTTTATAAAGCAGCGGCAAGAGGAGCACTGCTGCCACCTCTACCGCAATCGCAGCCCCCTCATGCCATCTGGAAGGCTGCTCTCGAAGGCTTGTCTGCGGGACACAAACTGAAAAATCTTTGTGACTCCTTGCTCCAGGACCAATCCGCAACGAGCGTGCATCCTGCTGTCCACGGGTTTCTGAATGCGAGTGCCATGGCGCCCACTCGCGACTGCAAAGCATATCTGCAATGGATGGAACAGCAGACCCGATTCTTGGAGATTCCGTCCTTCATTCCCGGCGTGAATCGCCGGATTGAAATCGAAGAAGTTTTTGTTGACTTGCAGAGCTGGGATCGGATTTCTGGCGACGTCTGTATTTTGTCCCCGATTGATTATCTGAACAAAGGCCGGCCTGAGCAACGGATGCCAGTAATCCTAGTCGGTCGACCAGGCTCTGGAAAGACGACATATCTGAGAAGGGTTGCTAATGAGCACTCGCGGCTGGCGGTGAGGGACGTTGAATCGTTGCTGCCACTCTATTGTCGAGCGACTGAGCTCTGGCATCACATAAACAAACACTTACGTGAATTCAGCACAGATGCCCCGACTTCCTCCGAATCCGGAGCATGGATCCCCCATTTCTTCGGACGACGCATGGGTAACAGGAATGAAGCTGACGCGCCACCCAGTTTCTTTGAGGAGAATATCCTCGACGGATCTTGCCTCTTGTTGCTTGACGGGGTTGATGAAGTCTCAGACCCTTCGTTTTACAGAATGGTCGTTGCGGCAGCGGCTTTGTACACGGACTGCCCGATGATTATCACGACTCGCCCCCGGGGTCTCCGCACTTGGAACGAAACGGCAGGTTTTAGAACAACTGAGATTCAGCCTCTAGCACGCCAACAAATCAGGGCCGTTTTGAAAAAGTGGAGCAACTTAATACATCCGAATCGACCAGATGTCGCGCAGCGATTCGTTAACGACACCGTACGAACCTTGAAGACGCAATCAGATCCGTCAGTCTTGCTCATGAGTCCCGGTGACCTCACAACTGTAATAGCCGCATGGTCACAGAAAAAGGCATTTCCATTTAGTTTGGCCAAAGCGTACGAAGAGCTTTTTACCGGATCACTCAGCTCGCTTGGAAACTCGACAGGTATACCGCAAGTCCTGCAGGATCTGGCCTTAGACATGCAGCGCTCTACTAACGAGCGGACAAGTTCTGTCCCAATAGATTGGGCGGAGGAACGAGTTGCCCAGTCCATAGGGACCACAAGTTTAGAATCTGCTCGGGAATTCTTGCTAAGAATGGAGGACGCAACCGGTCTTGTTGTTTTCTCCGACGATTGGATGCACTTTTGGCACGCTCTTTTCCAGGAATTCTTGACAGCTAGAGCTCTCTCAAGGCGTATTGAGTCTGAACAATCGAACATTCTTCGTTCATTAGGCGGGCTTGTACTTCACAGCAGCTGGCGTCAGCCACTCTTATTTCTGGCCGAAATCTTATCTTACCGAAACCCGGAACGCATCAAGGGTATTCTGACCCTTATTTTGTCCGTGGATTGCGATGCAGACTCCTTTTCTGGGCGGGCAACAAAACTTACGCTCTTGCATGAGATCTCAGCTCGGATTGCAAATCCTGAGATGGTGACCAGGAGCGACGGCTACGAACTCTTGGTCAATTCGCTGATGCCGATCGTATTTTCCGAGAGGATTAGCGAATTGGACGGCCCTTTACGAATAGACTTAGCAAAATGCTACTCTGTCCACCGGGATCCTCGGCTTAGTGTTCTCGATTGGGTGCCCATCAAGGCTGGCTCCTTTTACATGGGCGCACAGAGCCGAGATTCTAATCGTCCTAGGTTCGACAGGAGCGCACGTCGTGCCGAGGGTCCTGTGCGACAGATATCACTACCAGATTTCGAAATAACGCGATTTCCTATTACAGTTGGCCAATACCAGGCGTTTATCGATGACGGCGGGTATGACGGTGAGACGTTTTGGCAAGCCGGAGGCTTCGGGCGATTTCGTTCACCAAGCAGGTGGGGGGAACAACGCCCCAGCAATAATCTTCCGGCGGTAGGAATCAGTTGGTACGAAGCCAGTGCATTTTGTGTGTGGGCTGGTGGTAATCTTCCGACCGAGCAACAATGGGAGCGGACGGCCGCCGGACTTCAAGGAAGAATCTACCCCTGGGGGGATTCCAGGCCAGACCCACAGCGCGCCACCTTCGGTTCAGATCGTCCTGAAGTTGCCCCAGTAGGTCTTTTTCCGGAAGGAAGCAGTCCCGATTGTGTCTTTGACTTGGCCGGAAACGCCTGGGAGTGGACAAGGGACGCATATGCTCGGTACGGAGCATCACAAGCTGTTGCGACAGATGCAACCGGAGAGGAAAAAGTGTTGCGCGGAGGGTCCGTTCTCACTGACGCTCGCTTTCTGAGGTGCTCAACTCGGATTTGGGCGCATGCTGATGATCGCTACTCGAACTTTGGTCCAGTCGGGTTTCGCTGTGCACGCCCTGCGAACGAAGCGACGTAACCGCAACGGTGCAGCGTACCAAGCCGCAGACAAATGGTTTCTATATGAACAACGTTTCGTAGAGCGAGATCATGTCACCAATCCTCGATCGGACGCCGTATCCATGGGCCGAGCCGGCGGCTCTGGACTTGCACCGCACCCTGTATCAGATGGTGCCCCGGTCATCTCGTGCTTTAGCGGTCGCGAGCTCGGTGGGAGTCGACACCGGACTGATCAATCCCGATCAGCCGCCTTTCGATCTATGGAAGGATCTTCTTGAGTTGTCAGCTTCATCTCAGAAAACCCGGGCTTTGATATTAAAGCTGCGTTCCGATCCTGCTCTCACCGCTGCATACCCCCGTTTTGACCTCTTGTTAGGTTCTTAAAAGTATGGCCGCAAGTCGAGCGAACGCAGTTACACAGGCGGTGTCAATTTCTAAGCCTGCGGCCTCAATCGGAAAAGGATCATGATAGGACAACTTTGTTGAAAATTGAGATTGGAACTTAATTCGCTAGAGGGCGCACGAAAGACGCTTATCCCGCGATCACTCGCTTCAGGATACGCTGTCGGTGAACTGATGCGGATCGTCGGCCATTCGGGAGCCAGTGCTGATTCTCAATTGGTGCAAATCGCCAGAGAACTCACCGAACCGCATTGGTACCTTACCGGAAACTACACGCTCAGCGTGACATGCGCTGGCGGCGGGTCCGGCACCGTTACCTCTATCACTTGCGGCACCGGCGCGACCTGTAGCCCCACGACCATTACCACGACCGGGACGATTAGCGCCAGCGGCGGGTCGTCGGCATTTTCTTCGGCTACGGTAACTGTGACCTCAGCGCAGTTGAAGGCTCTGAATACCACGTCGGTGCAGCTTGTGGCGGGAGTGGCAGGGCATTACTTCTCTCCGATACAGGCCACGGCGGAATACGTGTTTGGGACGACTGCGTATACGGTGGTGGGCACTACTATCGGGAATATCGGCATAGGAGCTTCGGGTGTTGAGGTTCTGCTGTCCCAGTTTCAGTACCCCGGATTGGTGGATCAAACTTCCAGCCAAGTTGCGACAATACCGATTCAGACTGCTGGTTCCGTCGGGATAAATGCAGTAAGCAACGTGACGGGACTGGGTATTTATCTCGAAACAACCGGGTTGGGTCACCTCACCCTCGGCGATGGCACTCTTAAAATCACAGTAATCTATCAAGACACCACACTCTTGACATCGAGACGATAGCGATCCCATGTGGCCCTTATGCTTTCGGTCATCTTCCGGTAGCCAAGGGTTGAGGACTCGCACAAACCAGAACCGGGAGTGCGGTTTTTCTATCAGCCTGCCCGCTTCGCGACGCATCATTCCCACGTCCAGGTCTTAAATCCAAGGCTCTTTGCGTTCTCAGACACTGCGCGCTTGACCCGGTCAGAAGCACCATGCGGAAAATCGGCATTGATCTCGACCGTTATCTTGAGCTCGGCTTGAGGATCAGAGGCGAGGTTGCTGATGACTTCTTCTGCCAGTTGCACCAAGCGTATCTTCGCCGTCACTGGGTTCACTTCCACTGAGCCATAGAAGGACCTGGCTTTGCCTGAGCTAATCGTGGGAACCACGCCCGCTCCGGTGGCCGGAGGATCAAAAAGCGTGTTTCCGCCCGGCGTTATTTGCGGTGGCGAAGTAACCCCACTGGCACTGCCAGCGTTGGGCGTCAAGCTTGCGAGCAAACTCCCTTCGTATCGCTTCGCAGCTTCGACCTCAATCAGGAGCAAAGTGTCGTCGAGCTGGACGTTGGCGTCACCGAGTCTAAATCCCTCAAATGCGTCGCCGGACTGCCCGTAGGCGGTTCCGAAGAAGTCCTTGGTAGCGGCTCCCTTAACAATAGCCTGCTCCAGAGTGTTGCGATCCTTAAGGCGTGGCAGGTAGAGGTACCGCTGTATGTCCTCCCAAAAAGCCATGGCACCCACGGCTTCCTTTCCGTCTTTCCAGTACAGCTTCTTCAGCGTGTCCCGCAAATGTATCGGAGACCAGACGCTGATGACCAGTTCGTTGTCATGACAGACCCTTTGGATCTCAGGGCCAAAGGCGGAGCCACTGGTATTCAGAGGGAATGCTTCAATAGCGGGTTGGCGATCCGTCGGTGTGGCCTGCGTCGGGCACAACAGCCACTTATAGCACTCGCGCGCTACACGAGGGAGTACGTCTTCGGCGGACTGGAGCTCCTTCTTGGCCTGTTCTTCTTGAAGCCCGTCGATATTCAGCCGTTTCTCTTTAACGTCCACCACGATGGAATTCCACGCAAGCGCAGTGCGAACACAATCGCGGACGCGGGTCAGGGCGGCATGATCTGGGGCAATGAAAATGAGCCTATTGCTCCGGTAGCGTGGTTTTGGGCCGTTGTTGCGCACAAAATCCAGCACCTCATCAGAGGCGATGCGCGCCTCTTGCTTGCTGTAGAACTTCTCCGGCGATAGCAACACCAAGCGCAGTGCGCCGTCGTCGGGCACATCAGCGTGCGGGGTGAAAATGTGACTGCCATCAAAGAATGATGCCCCAGAGATGAGCTTTCGCAGTACATCAGCTAACTTACCGCTGACCTCGTTCTGGTCGTTGAATCGTCCCTTCCGATCTTCCATCTCCCGACGCAGATTAGCGCGGGTGTCAAACCAAAATCGCGTAGCATCCTGAGACTTATCGCCGGAGGAATTCAGATAATGGAGCCGGTCTGCCAAGCGGTTAAGGGCGTCAGAGAAAATCGAAGATGCTTGCCCCGGCTGAAGACAACCGAGAAGTACGCGGGCGCGATCCAAACCGCGCACACCTTTTTGTGTCCCGGCGGCAGATGCTGCACTGCCGAGGAAAATTGTCCGAGCCACGCGGCGGGCGGCAGAGACGGCACCAAATCGCGGCTCTTTCGTTTCAAGTTCCGTGGTCTCGGCCCTGTCACCATCAATGTCCTTTTCCAATACGGCATCCCAACCAGGTGCAAGATAGTAGGTCAGCTCATTGCGCGTGTTGCCATCGTAAAGGGGCAAGCTGCCGGGCAGAATCATCATGTCCGGATTCTGATCCTTCCAAAGGCGGTAGATAACCTTAGCCATCAGCTTCAGCACTCCGCGAGTGCGCTGGAAACTTTGAAGAGTCGTCCAGTCTTCATAAAGGCGATCAAAAACTTCCGGGTGAATCGGGTAGGCTTGCACCAGACGACTGAAATACCGTGCCTCCTGCGTCTCCGACGGCATCTTTGAGCCCTCGGCCACATATGCGTCGGCAAATGCTCGGCATATGGCGTCGCGAGCTTGGGCGTCGCGTACCGGCTCAAAGAGACGCCGCCGAACGATCTCGAACGCCTCCTCAGTCGCAACAGGCTTCCACAGTGCCTGCAATCGGCCGAATGTCTTCTCCAGTGCTTTTAGCGCGGCCACTCCCCGATTACTGCCGGCTTCGACGTCAGATTCGGGTAGAGAAGCCAGCATGATGGCGCTCGGTACCAGCTTGATAGCTTCGGTCAGTGCCTGCACAAAAGATAGATTGCTGTCATAACTTCCGCCGCTCAAAGTCTGGCCATTTGGGAACTGGCGAATGTAAGCCACAAGCTCATCTATGAGCACAACACACGGCGCATAGGTTTCGAGCAACGTTTTGAGCACATTCTTGCCGGGTGACGTGCCAGTGATGTCCGACTCTTTTACCAACGAGTAGCCGTCCTCCCCGCCGAGTTGCCAAGCTAGATCACCCCACAAGGTGTTAATGGTTTGCTTGCCGTATCTCCATGGTTGTCCGGGCGCACGCGCGGTGCCGTCGAGTACGACCACACGAGCTTTTGGTACATCCATCATGCCAGCATGATCGAGAAGGTCGGGGATGCCTTGCAGTTCCTTGAGCGGACAAGCGCGAGTGGCCATGTGATAGACCGCCAACATGGTGTGCGTTTTGCCGCCACCGAACGCTGTCTGCAGTTGAATAACTGGGTCGCCGCCCTGACCATTGAGACGCTTCGCTACTGAGGTGAGCAACAGTCCCATGCCTTCGGTGATAAATGTGCGCTGGAAAAAGGCTGTCGCATCCTGGTATTCAGGTGAGGCCTTGCCAGTATGAACGGCAGTGATATCCGCAGCAAATTCAGATTGCAGGAAAGTGCCTTCCAGCACGTCCGGATGCGGAACGGCTACTTCGCGCCAGGGTTTCATGAGTTTCTGCTCCTGCATAGTTCCATATCAATTAAAGAGGTTACCTTGTGGTTCTTCAAATGGCACGACACTGGCGGCAGATTCGATACCGGTCCAGCTCGTGATAAATTCGTTGTAAGCTCGCGCGTCTTCGGCAAGTCCAAGACGTTCGCAGAGGGTATATAAGCGATAAGCAAGCTGGCGGACGGCTTCAGCCTTACCGCCGAGTGCGGCGAGCAGTACGCCGGAGGCGGACTCGCCGCCTTGTTTAAGGGCCCGAATGAGTTGGTGCAAAGCTTCCCATACGGGCAGACGGGTATCTGCCTTCGGGTCCCAATCACTGGGATACTCGGCCCACTTGAGAAGCCGGACTTTGCCGCCACCGCTGTGAAGAATGCCAGCAACTTTCATTCCGTCAACGCTCGTACCTTTCCCTCGCGACAGCGTATCGGCATCACCATACGCACCTTCGTTCCATGCGTGCTGTTCGAACCAGTGCATGCAGAACTGCGTGTCAGGATCGAAGTCATCTTCAGCAAGAAAGCGGTTGATAAGTTGGAGCGCCGTGCGGACACCCATCGGCGACCCGTCCGCCTCTAGAACCGCAGCGTATTTCGAAAATACCGCTATGCCGGGTCCGATAATAGCTTGTGACAAATCCACGGGTGCAACCGGCGAGCGGTCGTCACCAGAGCCTTTGGTCATTTCGTCGAGCGCTTCGGGCAGCACGGCGTTTAGTTCGCGGAGAAATTCGCGGCGTGAAATTGTCGCAGCATCTATCGGGCGCTTTCGGCAGACAAGAACGATGCTAGAAGCCAGTGCATTGGACTCCGAGCTCCGCATGCGGTTGCCCAACTCCGTCCGCATGGGCCAAGTGCCAGACAATTGCAAGCCAGCACGGTTGACCGCCTCAAGGAATGTCTCCCAACCAGTTGAAGACGTCCCCGAATTCGTCTGCGTGTCCGATTGCTTAAAAGCGTAGTAAATGGTGACCGGGACCGCGGGATGTGCCTGATCAACCAGGCGTCGCATAGCCCTAGTCATTCCATCCAGAAAAAAGGCCTCTGCCTTCTCTTTCCCTCCATGTCGCGCCGGGGTGGCCACTAATTCCTCTTCCTTAGGAACAGCCATTGTCGCAAGAAGATCAGGGAATATCGGGCGTAAACACCTCCGCATCCAGACATAAAAAAAGTCTGACAAATCAGCGTAACCAATATTGTCATAATATGGAGGATCGGTAGAAATGATTTTGTTTAGCGATATATTCTGGGTCTGGGCATCACACTGGCTAGCATGGCCCTGGCAAGTTGCGGGTAGGCCATCGCGAATTACTCGGACCCCTTGGTCAATTGCACTCGCATAACTCCCCGTCGAAACTCCTAGTGCGTTCGCTTCAGCAAAATCCCAGACCATCGGCACTGCCTGCCTGCCGAAAGTATTTCGCATGGTTTGGCCGCCAGAAATCCATGAACACAAACTGGAGTTGTAGTCAGCAAGTTTTCCGACAGCCAGCGCCAGATAGGTGCTAACGGCTTCTGCGTAGGCAATCGCTCCCATACCGTCTGCGTTGAGACCGCGCTGATCATCTGCCATTCCGTAGGAAAGTGCATCTCGGTAGATGCGTTCCTTCACTTCACAAACTAAGTCGCAAAATGTCGTCAACGTGACCAACTGCCTTGGCGTAAATAGATCACTCCATTTGGCCATGCCGTAATTTCCAACCCGGAAGCCCAAGGCTTGTTGAAAAAATTCTAAGTCGGGCCTCCACGTTGGTTCGACGTTCCGCCCTTTCATTTCAGCTTCTGCGCTCGGAGCCAAATAAACTCGGCTACGAGAGCCCTCAGCGACGATAGCCAAAAGACGCTGTCCCATTCGTCCGGCTTGGGCCTCCGCTTTAATGTAGTCGCCACTAATCGCGGTATTCGAGACGAGACAAATAAAACTGGCTCCCCGTCCGGTTGCCTTGGTGCCCTCTTCCGAACGAGATGGTGGCGACCCCATTTTGACCGTAAATCGATACTGTTCTCCTTTGACGACAGGTTCGATGTACGCCTCTTTTCCCTCCTTGCTAGAGATAATGAAGCTGGAGACCAATGGTACGTCCACATGCGAAAACGCCGGGTTCGGACTCTTCACCGTCCGCGCCCAAAGCCACGCGATCACAGGGAGTTTCTGTCCAACTAGTGCCCCCAAGTCCGGTCTTTCGCGGGCCATCTCTGATGTGATCTCAACCGGAGGATAAATGTCACCAATCCGTTTTTGCGCCTCCGATCGTATCCACGCCCCATATCGGTGAACATCCTCCGCCAGTCCACTGGCATTAGGCCATATCTTTGGCAAATCGAGCGCAGCACCGCTATCATCCGCGGGCAATGGCCCGACCGGTATACGTCCGGCGAACTTCGGAGGAATCTCAATCATCGCCTTGTTGATCAGTACAGCCACCGGATTTAAGTCCGAGGCAAACGCTTCGAATCCTAGACGCTGCGCCTCTAATGGAATTGCACCGCCACCCGCGAAGGGATCGTGCAAGGCTGGTAATTTTTCAGGGTTGAACAGTTCACCTGCTTGAGGATGATCTTTGTTTAACGCGCACACATCTTGCCAAGAACGGCGGATTTCCGCTCGCGCGGCCTCCAGTACGATCTCGTTATTGGTGTTCTCCCACAAAACAAGATCCTCTATGATCTTGAAGAGACGTTTTCTCTCGACGGCCGCCTCCTTTTTGTTCTTCCCATATTTGAATCCGCCGCCCTGCTGATAGCCGGGATCGTTAACCAGCTGGCCGAAGATAACTGCACGCGCCGCCGCAAGCGGCCGCCGCGCCCACCAGAGATGCAACGTTGAAGGGTGACCCTGCCGGATGGACTTCTCCCTCCCCGATGCGATGTTGATTGCATCGAGCGGAAGAGCAACCTCAATTAGCTTGCGGGGCGATTTGACCGAGTGGGTAATCACGGGAGGATACCTTCCAAATATTGACGAATTACAGCAGAAAAAGGAGCCGAATCGATTCTTGCGCCTTCGCTCTGGAGATATCGCACGACCGCGTCGCGGCCTGCCGAAAGCAGAGAATCGACCGCACTTACATAAGGCTTAACAGCATCCTCCCGCGACCTTCGAAGATATGCAGAATCTGCAAGCTGAAATACTCGCAAGGTTTCCAGAGCACGCCTCTGTCCGACTACATCCAACCCATCTCGGGGTCGGACGGTCCCGTCGACGACGAACAAAAGAAAGTGAGTTGGATCGTCAACACTTGGGTCGATGAGTTCATTAGGATCGAACGTCGCTTTAGGCCCAGCTGGGCGAGTACATTTATCTTTGTGCTTGCCGCAGGTCTTCTCGTCGTTGCATGACCAAAACATGTTGGACCAAGCAACTTTGAGATCTCTATGCGCTGCTTGACTGCGGAAATGCTCAATATGACCCTCATCTCTTTCCTCGCCCGTTCGACGCTCGCAGTACGCGCAGCGCTGCTTCTGTAGGGCCAGTAGGTTTGTACGAATCTCAGCCTTCTGGGCACGGTTCAAGTGGTCATAAGCGAGACCCTCTGCCGGTGCGACAAGACATGGCGGAATGGGAACAGTGTTTCGGTCGAGCAGGTGCATGTTTTAGCTGCCTTCGTGGGGTTGTATCTTATTCGCAAGTTTGAACGCTTGGAGACGACGCAGAGTATCGACTTCCGTCAATACGGGGTGATTCTTGCCGAAATGAATGACTAGTTTTTCCCACAGGAGTCGGGCAGCGGGGGAATCGTATTCCGCCTCCTGGACCATTGCACGGTAATCGCTGAGCCAACGTGCCTCCTCAACCTGAGGTACGGGGTCGACGCCCATAACTTTTGCTAGGATGTCGGCACTTTCGACACCTCGCGTTTGAAATGTCGGAACCTTTAGCTCGCCGTGCCCGTGATCGAGGGTAATGACGCGAACTGAAGCAACGTCAACCGTAGATAGAACATGTGGGCTGTGCGTACTTAGAATCATTTGCAGAGCAGGAAAGGCCTTTTGCAGCAGGCCGATTATGAGTTGCTGCCATCGGGGATGAAGATGCATGTCCACCTCGTCGATGAGCAGCACTCCCGGTGTTTGTAGAGCGGCTGCATCGCCCAAGTGTGGATTCAGTGTGGCGCATCGGCGGGCAATATCCACTATTAGCGCAATCGTGTTACGTACGCCGTCGCTGAGTGCCGAAAGCGGCAAGCGGCCATGCTCGGGGTGCTGGATCATCAAAGACTTTCCTTCGAAATCCCAATCGAGGTCCTTCCATCGAGTTGGCTCAAGCACAACACGCATTGCTTCTTTCACGGCAGCGTGTAAACGTAGATTCTTAGAAAGATCAACCGAAAATTTCGGGTCTCGGATTTCACTAGCCTGGTCTGCATACCAGGATGCAAGGCCCTTGAAGGACGAGACCAGAGAGAGGCATTCGGCATACCCATCAAATCGTCCATTAGCGGACCTAGCGTATCTCGCCTTACCTAGACTTAGCGGTTGCTCGCTCCAAAGGCGGCCAGTGCCGTAGTAGGCCACAAGAGGCAATGTCGTTGGGTCTCCATTTTCTACCGCGCCGTAGTCCTCAACTCCCTGGCGAAGTTGTGTGGCGGCTTGTCGAAGACTTTCAGCATCCTTAGTGTTTGTTCGAGATCGGAGCGTATAACCGTTGCGGGCACGGCTCCACTGAATCGCGTGCCCAACGACAAAGCCATCTGCTACGAATTGAGTTGGAAGTGCGGGGTCCATTAAACCGCTTTCGCCATGGACGAGGCGGACATCTGTGCGGTCGAAGCCGTGGGACTGGTGCGTACTTGCGATAGTGTCAACGAAGAGGCCCAGGGCGATGCGCATAGCATCAAGAATTGCGGTCTTGCCGCCACCATTCTCTGCTATGAGTACTACGAGCTCTGGATGCAATTCGATCGCACAATCGGCGAAACATCGGAAGTTATGCAACGACAAATGATCAATGCGCAGTTGAGCGGGAAGCGTCATTGTTCCTCCCTACGCTCAAGAAGCGATTTGATATCAAAATTGACTGACGATACTCCCCAACCAGGTTCGGCCACGAAAGAATTACGCAGGTAGTGGGGACCGTCTATAGCGTCGTGCTCATTTACAAGGACAATCGCGAGCAGAAATTTGTCGGCCTGGTTGAGTGCGTAAAGCATCTCGTTGCGCGTTATCGTGACTGTACTCGCTCCGGCCACGCGGCCTTTCACTTCAATGTGACGGGCATCCGGCTGCTTACCGTCGGTTGCAGGAGGATACGAAGTAATATCCCAGCCACACTTCTGACTGGAGACATCCACCACGCGGCAACCGCGAGCCTCCTCCGCTCGGCGAACAGCGTCCATGGCAAGTTTTTCGATACGAGCGCGGGCAACGGGGTCTGTAGAGAAGGCTGTGCCGTCCTCAGCGGATGGTTCACCTCGCAACCGGCGAAGCAGTCCGGCGGGGATAACCAAGGCACCACCAAGAGCTACGGGCGTAGACGAAGTGACGTGCCGCATAGATTGCAGTTCCTTCTTCCGGTTATCAAGGCGACTCCCAAGATCGGCGACCGTCCGACGTGCATTTTCCAGGTTTAATCGCACGTCTTTGCCAGCGTCCTGATCTTCCTTAAGCTTCAACCAGCGGTCAGACCAGAAATTTATCTCCTTGGTGAGGCGCTCGTGGACAGCCGCAAGGGTCTTGTCCACATGAGCAAAACGTCGTTCGGACACTTCCTGGAAATGTTCCGGAACCAGTGTGGTCGCTGCCAGAGCGAGCGCTCGCTGCTCCTGATCGGCACGTATCCAGGGCGCGGTAAGCACATCCTTCAGCAAGCCACGGTCAGCAGATGGAAGCGGTTCAAGGTCGAGGTGCGGGGCCCAACCAGCGAAGGTCACTGAGCCGTCGGGTGCGACACGCACGAACTGAAGGCGCTTGGAAAGCACATGGTCGTCGCCGGACTTTATCTCGTGAGTGAGGAGGAAGAGCAGATGCGGATCTTCACCATCATCGGCCGGGTCCACGAGGATTGCGCCCTGGCGCATCAGATTGCCATGTTGCTCTAGCAGTATGTCGCTAACCGCGAGCATGAGCGGATGACCTGGATGAAGCATGGCCGCAAAAGGTACGCCGGGCTTATCTAGCGGACGGACAGCTTCTCGCGTGAAGCAGACGCGCTCATAACGTTTCAGCACGGGAGCGAGGTCGCGGCGATTGCGACCGGTGATGAGGCGGTCGCGTTCTCGGATAGAAGCCGGAACGTGTGTAATTTCAAAGCGCGCGGCCTCTCGCGGATGAATCGAGCCGCCCAAGGCCTCGAAGGCTTTCATAAAGAACGAGCGCACGAAGTACGGCTGGAGGCGGCGGGCCTCAGCTTTTTCCATTTCATCTTTAACGGCAAAAAGACGCTCCGCGCTCATGGTTTCCTGCGCTAAAGCATTGCGATCAAGGAGGTCTCGCAATTTGTCGTGATCAAACGCATTCTCAACCCGCTGGCCGAGACTTGCGCGCACCTCGGGCTTGTCGCCATAACGAATGGCTTCCAGAAGCAGGTCTTTGAGGCTGATGCCTTCAAACACCTCCCCAAGAATGTCGAAGACGCGGCCATTCAGGGCGTCGCTCTCAACGCTAAGTTTTTCAAGGAGCCGAAAATATACGTCGCCTTCGCGGGTTTCCTTCGAAACAAGATTCCACAGATGGCAGACTTCCTGCTGGCCGATGCGGTGAATACGTCCGAAACGCTGTTCGAGGCGGTTTGGGTTCCACGGTAGGTCGTAGTTCACCATTAGGTTGGCGTTCTGGAGATTGACACCTTCGCCGGCGGCGTCGGTAGCGATAAGAACACGCACCTCAGGGTCGGAGCGAAAAATCGCCTGAATGCGGCGGCGCTCGTCACGGTGAGTTCCGCCGTGGATAGTGACAATCGCCTCGGGATTGCCCACCACTCCCGCAATCTTTCCGTGCAGGTAATTCAAGGTGTCGCGGTGCTCGGAAAAGATAATGAGCTTGCGCTGGCGGCCGCCTGCATCGCGCATGGCGGGATTATTTTGCAGGATGCGGGAGAGTTCCTCCCATTTACGGTCCTTCCCAGAAATGACGACTGCCTTGGCCTGAGTTTCTAATCCTTGCAGGATGATGATTTCCGCCTCAAGCTCGGTGATGGTTCGCGCAGCCGTGGCCTGATCGACCAGGGTCTCTTCAAGGCTCTCCTGCTCCTCAGCGTTAAGGTCGTCCTCGTCATCGGGTACATCCGCTAATGTTTCCGCAAGAATCTGTTGGCCTCGTATTCCGAGCTTTTCCTCGCGGATGCGTCGTTCGAGACGTTCCTTCCTACGTTTGAGCGATTGGAATATCGCTTCAGGGCTGGAAGCAAGACGGCGCTGCAGAGCGGCAAGTGCGAAGCCTACGGAGCCCCTGCGTGAACCATCAAGCTGATCGGCCTTCCCCATTTCCGTCTGCACATATTGCGTCACGGATTCGTAAAGGGCGGCTTCGATATCAGATAGTTTGTAGTTCACGGTGTAAGCTTTGCGCTCGGGGAAGAGCTTGGTTCCGTCAAACTTCACCATCTCTTCCTTCACCATGCGGCGCATGAGGTCGGAACAATCAACCTTGTGTACGCCATCGCGGAACTTGCCGTAGAAACGATCTGAATCGAGTAGCGACAGAAAAAGCTGGAAGTCTTCTTCTTTGCCGTTATGAGGTGTGGCGGTCATCAGCAGTAAATGCCGCGTGTGTTGTCCGATCTTCTCAGCAAAATTGAAGCGTTTAGTTCGCTTCATCTCCCGGCCGAAAAAGTGGGCAGAGAGCTTATGCGCTTCGTCGAACACCACCAAGTCCCATGAAGCGAGGCAAAGTTTATCCTGAGATTCCTCGTTACGCGACATCTGGTCGAGCCGAACGATGAGCTGGTCATGATCCTCGAAGGGATTGCCGCTGGGCGAGGCGGTTTCCAGTTCCCTGGAGAAAATATGAAACTCCAGCCCGAACTTTTCATACATCTCATCGCGCCACTGTTCCACGAGGCTGCCTGGAGCCACGATCAGGATTCGCCGGGCATCCGCTCGCATGATGAGTTCGCGAATGTAAAGCCCGGCCATTATGGTTTTGCCCGCACCGGGATCGTCCGCCAAAACGAAGCGCAATGGCTGGCGTGGAAGCATTGACTCATAAACGGCAGTGATCTGGTGAGGGAGTGCGTCCACGTTTGACGTATGGATAGCCATCATCGGGTCAAACAGGAATGCGAGGTCAATACGTTTCGCCTCGACTGCAAGCTTGAAGTCTTCGCCGTTACCATCGAACGCCCACGGACGCTCCGCCGTAGCGAGACTTATGTTCGCCTCATCCGCGCGGCCGAGCAACCGATCTTTAATTGTTCCTTCTGGCGTCTTGTATAGAACTTGGACCGCACCGTCGCCAATAGGCACCACGGCGACTAGCGTGGCAATCAAAGTCGGCTCGATGCCAACAAGCGAGATTCCAGGTTTTAAGCTTTCTAATTTCATTGCGGTAAATGGAAGTCCGATAATCTGGGAAGACCTTGAAACTCTTACCAGAGCCTGACTTAAGTGTCATTCGCCTTGGAAGCTACGATTTTACTCGGATTATGGAGTAGTGCGGGCTCGCGAGACGCAGTGTGGGTCAGGCCAACCCATACCATACTGGCTGTTCAGCCATGCGTTGCGTCCCGTTTTTCTGCCAACCATGCGTCAAGAGACCAAGCGCCAGCACCAACCAGCAGCAGAAAGATGAGACCGAGCAACATGCTCACATCCGTGCGGGCTTCATGCAGCGTTCCCCAAAACCCGTTTTTCGCAAGCGCGACGATTTTGGTCGAATAAAGGGCAACCGCGATTTTTGCAGAGAGAAAATCCTGCGAAAGGCTGCCTGGATCAATAAGAAGGACACTCTCTCCGGTCCGGTTTCAGCGTGAGGATCGCGAAATTACGCCCGTTTCTCGCAGTATTCGGAAGAATTCAGGCGCAGTTTCTCTGCACTGCAGACTGCGTGGCGGAGAGGGAGGGATTCGAACCCCCGGTACCCTTTCGGGTACGCCGGTTTTCAAGACCGGAGCCATCAACCACTCGGCCACCTCTCCGCGGCTCCTAATTGTTTTACTACA
>Ga0182012_10000582_pt1 | contig 40516 bp, 36 predicted proteins | sample 612S2SmetaG_FD_120486 | JGI IMG/M metagenome (GOLD analysis project Ga0182012, IMG submission 120486) | Permafrost microbial communities from Stordalen Mire, Sweden - 612S2S metaG | ecosystem: Environmental > Terrestrial > Soil > Wetlands > Permafrost | place: Sweden: Stordalen | collected...
CATCGCGAAGAATTACAAGGGCAAGAACGTCGCCATCCTCAACGACAAGACCACCTACGGCAAGGGCCTCGCCGACGAGACCAAGAAGGCGCTCAACAAGGCCGGCTTTACCGAAAAGATGTTCGAATCCTACAACAAGGGCGACAAGGATTTTAATGCCATCGTCTCGCGGCTGAAGCTGGAAAAGATCGATCTGGTCTATGTCGGCGGCTACCATCAGGAATCCGGCCTGATCCTGCGCCAGATGCGCGACCAGGGCCTGCAGACCGTGCTGATGGCCGGCGATGCGCTGGCCGACAAGGAGTTCGCTTCGATCGCCGGCCCCGCCGCGGAAGGCACCTTGTTCACCTTCGGGCCCGACCCGCGCAACAAGCCGACCGCCAAGGCCATCGTCGAGAAGTTCAAGGCCAACAACATCGATCCCGAAGGCTACACGCTCTATACCTACGCCGCGATGCAGGTGTGGTCGCAGGCGACCAAAAAGGCCGGCACCATCGACCCGATGAAGGTCATGAAGACCATCAAGGCCGGCGCCTGGGATACGGTGATCGGCAAGCTTGAATTCGATGCCAAGGGCGACATCAAGCAACTCGATTATGTCGTCTACAAATGGGATGCCAAGGGTAATTACACCGAGATCAACCCCAAGGGTTCGTAAGGCCAAAAGCTCCATCGCGATGCCCGGCGCCCCGGTTTTCCCGGGGCGCTTTTTTTGCACTGAAACAATGCTGCGGAACGACGTTTCCAGCCCGCAAAGCACTCAAGCGGGCATTTCTCCGACGCGGATTGACGTACCAAGTGGCCAGTTCGGGCTGAATCGTTGCGTGGCGCGTTCGATGCCAGTGTGCAGGAACCGACATGCATCCAGGCGATAACCGCAGCATCTATCTCTCTAATTCGCCGCCTACCGCGCGCGAACGTGGCGCTGCGATGGCGGTCGTCGGCGTTTCGTCAGTTCTGTTTGCCTGTGTCGTGCCTTTTGCCGGAGTGCCGCTGGCCCCGGTTCCCGCGTTTGTCGCGAGCTATCAATCGGCGCTTGCGATCAACGATCTGATTACGGCCATCCTGTTGTTTTCGCAATTCCATTTCTTGCGTTCGCGGGCGCTGCTGTTTCTCGCCAGCGGCTATCTGTTCACCGCGGCCGCGGCGATCGTTCATGCCTTGACCTTTCCCGGTCTGTTTGCGCCGGCGGGGCTGCTCGGTGCCGGTTCCCAGACCACCGTGTGGCTATTCATGGTCTGGCACGGAGTATTTCCGCTGCTGGTACTTGGTTATGCGCTGCTCAAGGGTGGCGGGGATGGCGGCGCCAAGATAACGGGATCGCCCGCCAAAGCGATCCTGGGCTGCGCCCTTGCAGTAGGCGCAGCGATTCTCGCCGTGCTCTACGTCACCACCAGCAAAAACGACCTGTTGCCGACACTGTTGAGCGGCGGGCACTATACGTCCACCATGATCGTCGTGGTGTCGGGGGTATGGTGTCTCAGTGTCGCCGCCCTGCTGGCGCTGTGGTTTCGCCGGCCACATTCAGTCGTCGACGTCTGGCTCATGGTCGTGCTGTGCGCATGGCTGTTCGACATCGCGCTGTCGGCGATCGTCAACGTCGCGAGATTTGATCTCGGGTTCTATGTCGGCCGGATCTACGGACTCTGCGCCGCCAGTTTCGTTCTGGCGGTGCTGTTGGTCGACAATGTCGCCCTGCAGGCCGAGTTGTCCCGCCTGTTCGACATGCTGCACCGACAGGCCGCCTCCGACAGGGATCGGTTTACCGCGCGCGAGCGCCTGTTCAGCGCGGTGGTGGAATCATCCAACGATGCCATCATCACCAAAACGCTTGACGGCACCATCACCGGCTGGAACCGGGCCGCCGAACGCCTGTTTGGATTTACCGCCGCAGAAGCCATCGGCCAGCGCATCGATATCATCGTCCCGCCCGACAGGCGGGGCGAGGTGCGCGACATCCTCGACCGGATAGCCCGCGGCGAAGCGATCGAACAACACGAAACCCTGCGGCTCCGCAAGGACGGCCGAGAAGTGGACGTCGCGCTCGCCATCTCTCCGATCAGGTCGGCGGCGGGAGAGATCGTCGGCGCCTCGAAAATCGCACACGATATCGGTGATCGCAAGCGGACCCAGCGCGCGCTCAACCAGGAGATCGAGGAGCGGCGGCGCATTTTCGAGACCTCTCAGGATCTGATCCTGGTAACGGATATGGCAGGCAATCTCGTTCAGGTCAGCCCGTGTTCACTGACGATCCTCGGCTACCGGCCTGAAGAGATGATCGGACGTAGCGCAGTCGAATTCATTCATCCCCAAGATCTCGATGTGACTCGCACCGCCATGCGCTCGGCGCGGCGCGGCGGGCTCATGCGCAACTTCGAGGCGCGCTTTGTCCACAGGGATGGCCGGGCCGTGATCCTGAACTGGATGGGCACGTGGTCGGAGCCGGTCGGACGGCATTTCTTCGTCGGCCGGGACGTCACCGAAAAGCGCGCCGCCGAAGCGCAATTCCACCAGGCGCAGAAGATGGAAGCCGTCGGCCAGCTGACGGGCGGCGTCGCCCATGACTTCAATAATATTCTGACGGTCATTACCGGAACCGTCGGGATACTGACCGAAGCCGTCGCCGACCGACCGCAGCTTTTGGCCGTCGCAAGGATGATCGATGAGGCCGCGGACCGTGGCGCCAACCTGACCAAGCATCTGCTGGCATTCGCCCGCAAACAACCGCTGCAGCCGCGCGAGATCGATGTCAATGGCTTGATCCTCGAAACCGCGAAGTTGCTGCATCCGACGCTGGGCGAGCAGATCCAGATCACGCCGTTGCTGGCCAAGGACGCCTGGCCGGCCTTGGTCGATCCAAACCAGCTCACCACAGCCATCCTGAATCTTGCGCTGAATTCCCGCGATGCCATGCCGGCCGGTGGCAAGCTCACCATCGAGTCCAGCAACGTCTATCTCGACGAAAACTACGCCGGCATGCACAGCGAGGTCACGGTGGGCAATTATGTCATGATCGCCGTCAGCGACAGCGGCTCCGGGATTCCAGCCGGCGACCTGGAAAAGGTCTTCGATCCCTTCTTCACCACCAAGGAAGTCGGCAAGGGCACCGGCCTCGGCCTCAGCATGGTCTTTGGTTTCGTCAAGCAGTCCAACGGGCATATCAAGATCTACAGCGAACAAGGCCATGGCACGACCGTCAAGATCTACTTGCCGCGCGCCACCGGACTCGACCAGACCGCCGCGGAGCTTTTGACTTCCACGCGGGTCGAGGGTGGGCACGAGGTTGTGCTGGTCGTTGAGGACGACACGCTGGTGCGGCGATATGTCATGACCCAGATCGAAAGTCTGGGCTATGTCACCGCGGAAGCGGGCAACGCCACGGAAGCGCTGGATGCGCTTGACAAGGACGCCAGCATCGAGCTGCTGTTTACAGACGTGATCATGCCGGGCCCCCTGAATGGCCGCCAGCTGGTCGACGAGGCGCTGAAGCGACGCCCTTCGCTCAAGACTTTGTTCACCTCGGGATATACCGAGGACGCGATCGTTCATCACGGGCGTCTGGACTCTGGCGTGCTGCTGCTGGCCAAACCCTATCGGCTGTACGATCTTGCGCGAATGATCCGAAAGGCCCTCGACAGGTGACGCGGTTTTCGGGATGGGTATAATCCCCCGACGACCTATCGAGGGCCACGGCTGCTTGAAGAACCTACTCACCGATATTGCCGGCGTCCGCGTCGGCCACGCCGATAACCATGCACTGGCGTCCGGCGTCACCGCGGTGGTTTTCGATTCACCGGCGATGGCCGCGATGGACGTGCGCGGCGGCGGACCCGGCACCCGCGAGGGCGCGCTGCTCGACGTCGCCAACACGGTGGACAAGATCGACGCCATCGCGCTGTCCGGAGGCTCGGCATTCGGGCTTGAAGCCGGCGGCGGCGTGCAGGCATGGCTCGCCGAACAGGGCCGCGGCCTTAGCGTGCGCGGTGCGGTGATCCCGATCGTGCCAGGCGCGATCTGTTTCGATCTCTTGAATGGCGGCGACAAGGCATGGGGCCGCTTCCCGCCCTATCGCGACCTCGGCTACATCGCGGCCGCTGCAGCCAGCGACAGTTTCGCGATCGGCAGCATCGGCGCAGGCCTCGGTGCCACCACGGCCAATCTCAAAGGCGGGCTCGGCTCGGCATCGGCGGTGACCAAACGCGGCGTCCGCGTCGCGGCCCTTGCGGTGGTCAACGCCGTGGGCAGCGTCACCGTCGGCGACGGGCCCTGGTTCTGGGCGGCACCGTTCGAAATCAACGGCGAATATGGCGGACAGGGACAGCCACCGGCCTTCACGCCGGAGATGCTGGCGATGCGGATCAAGGGCGGTGCGGCCGCGACGGCCGTGGAGAACACGACGCTGGCGATCGTCGTCACCGACGCGGAGCTTACGAGACCGCAGGCCAAGCGGCTCGCCATGATCGCGCAAACCGGGTTTGCCCGCGCGATCTATCCGGTGCACGCGCCGATGGACGGCGACGTGGTATTTTCGGCCGCGACCGGCGCGAAGCCGATCGATCCCCTGGTCGACCTTACCGAACTCGGTATGGTCGCGGCCAATGTCGTGGCCCGCGCCATCGCGCGCGGGGTCTACACCGCGACCGCACTGCCCTTCCCCGGCGCTCTACCGGCATGGAAGGATCGGTTCGGGTAGCTCACGACAGGCCGGGCCGACCCTTCAAGCCGGCTCCCGATCAGACGCTGAACGAGAGCGATTGAGTCGCGCCGGCAGAAATCGCCTGAGCCTCGCGCTGGATCATTTGCTCGAGGAAATTGTAGGATGCAGTGGCGGTGCTGGACGACGTTCCGGAACTCGATGAGGTCGCTGCCGCGGGCGAATTCAGCGTTATCTTCGAACCATCGGGATTGGTGATCGACGTCGTGGTGGAACCGTCACTGTTGGTGACCGTGGTGGCGGTTGCGCCGGCGAGGGCCTGCAGCAGCGCATCGGGACTGGACGCGCTGCTGCTACTGCTGCTCGAACTGCTTGATCCACTGGCGCCGCCGACGTGGGCATGGTGATGATGGCCGCCCTTGCCGCCCTGCAGCGCCGAGGACAATTCGGAGAGACTGACCGAACCGTCGCCATTTGTATCGAGCTGGTTGAAGACGGCGTCGGCCTGCGCCAGGTTGGTGCCGCCGGCACCGAGCGCGTTTTCGAATTCCGATTTGCTGATCTGGCCGTTGCCATTGGCATCGAGCAGCGAGAAGAGGTTCTGCAGCGCGGCGGACTGGCTGGTGGATGACGAGGCCGACGTCGATGATGCGTTGGCGGTTGCCGTCGATGACTGGCTCTGCGCCGCCAAAAGCGCGCTCAGCGTCCCTGGGGCCAGCGGCGAAAACCCGCTGGAACCAGAGGCGGAGGCTGAACTTGCCGAGGACGCGGCGTTGCCGGAAAGACTGAAGGGATCGGTCGCGGCCTCGTTGAATCCCGTGGCCTGCGCCGACGACGACGGGTTCGATGAGGTGAGCGACCTGATGGCATCCCATGCGGATGACGCGGCGCCGTAGGCAAACAGCATGACGTGGCTCCAAAACTGGCCGCACGCGGCAGGTTAGTTTGCATGAAGGGACAGCAAACCCCGTGCCAGCTGGAAAAACGCAATGAAATGAGGGTTTTTGGCGCTGCGGACGGGCCGGCCGCCCCGGCAATTGATGCCGCGGCGGCAGAATTTTCCGACCGTGACACGGTGGATGCAGGGCGATAGATCGGGTACCGCATTGCCCCCGGACCTTGCGCGTGTTACCCGAAAAACGCGTCGCAACAGCCTTTAATTCCAGGGGAAAGCGTACATGTCCTCACCGTTGGCATCACGCCCGCTCGTCATCGCCCCGTCAATCCTGGCGTCGGATTTTGCCAGATTGGGCGAAGAAGTTCGCGCGGTGGATGAAGCCGGCGCCGACTGGATTCACCTCGATGTGATGGACGGTCATTTCGTCCCGAACATTTCCTTTGGTCCCGATGTCATCAAGGCGATGCGCCCGCACAGCCAAAAGATCTTCGACGCCCACCTGATGATCGCGCCTTGCGATCCCTATCTGGAAGCCTTCGCCAAGGCCGGCTGTGACCACATCACCGTGCACGCCGAGGCCGGTCCGCACCTCCATCGTTCCCTACAGGCGATCCGGGCGCTCGGCAAGAAAGCCGGCGTCTCGCTCAATCCGGCGACGCCGATCTCGGCGATCGAATATGTCGTCGACCTGATCGACCTGGTGCTGGTGATGTCGGTCAATCCCGGCTTCGGCGGCCAGGCTTTCATTCCCTCCGCGCTTGGCAAGATCGGGGATCTGCGCGCCATGACCGCCGGACGCCCGATCGACATCGAGGTCGATGGCGGCGTCAGCCCTGCGGTTTCCGGCCAGCTGGCCGCCGCCGGCGCCAATGCCTTCGTTGCCGGCTCGGCCGTCTTCAAGGGGGGCACCGTGCAGTCCTACAAGACGAATATTGCCGCGATCCGCGACGCGGCGGCGCTGGCGCGCGGCGAAGCCATCTAGGCCGGCGGCGCTCCATGATCGAACAGCCGGACCGGTCGCGGCGCAGGCTGGTGCGCACGGTCGCGGCCGGGCTCTCGGCGTGCCTATTGCCGCGGAGTTCGCCGGCCGCCGCGTCAGACAGGATGACCCGGCAGCAGGCCAACTATCAGGATAGCCCAAACGGCATCTACAGCTGCGCGGTCTGCACGCTGTTCGAAGCCCCGAAAACCTGCAAGGTGGTCGAGGGTGACGTCAGCCCGGACGGCTGGTGCAAAGCCTTCGCGCTCGCGGATTGATATCGCGCGATGCGGCCCGAGGGCGCCCACAAGGGGCGCCCCTATGCCATATCCATCTGTGTAGGGGCGGCCCTTGTGGCCGCCCTGCCGCGACAAATTCCGCTTCAAGCGGGGCGCCTACAAGGGGGCGCTCAGACCCTCGCCGCCTCCGGCTGCGCTGTTTCGCCCGCCTCTTCCTGCGACGCCGCCAGCCGCGGCGGCCGCACGATGGTGACACTGCAGGCGGCTTCGGCCGCGACCTTGGCCGAGACGCTGCCCAACAGCGCACGTCGGAGCGAATGCTGCCGGGCGCCGATCACGATATGATCGACACGATTGGCCTCGGCGAATTGGAGGATTGCTGCCGCGGAATCGACCGCCTCCAGCACATGAACCGTCAGCCTGCTGTCATCGAGCTTCAAGGGCTGCGCCCAGTGCTTGAGCGCGACCAGCCGATCGACATGCTTGTTGTTGCCCTCGTCATCCAGCGTGCGGTCGATGGTGATGCGACCGAGTTTAAGGACATTCAGGCACGCCAGTCGCGCCGAGGGCAGGATGCCGAGAAGGCGTTCGACCGTCACCCGCAGCGCTTCGTTGAGTTCGCGCGAGCCCTCCGCGGTATCGAGCGCGACCGCCACGATCGGCCCCGAGGCCAACTGCGCGGCGAGATCGGATTTCGGCTTGGACTGGGTCAACTGGCCATTGAAGCGCCGGCGCAGCACCGTGCTCAGGGGATCGCGCTGCAGCCGCTCCGACCGCGCGGTCAGTTTGACCTGGTCGGGATGGGCAAGATCGAAGGCCAGTTGCGACGCGGTGGGATGGCGCCAGACCGGCTCGATCTCGAGGCAGCGCAGCACCACTTCCTGCAGCCACGGCGGATAATCGGCCCGCAGCTTGCGCGGCGGATGTGGATCGCGCCACAGCCGCCGCCGCATCCCGCCCATGGTCTCGGACTCGCCGAACGGCCGTACGCCGGTGGTGAAAAAGTACAACAGCACACCCAGCGAAAACAGGTCGCTGCGCGGATCGTCCCGCACCCCAAGCAGCCGCTCCGGCGCCATATAGGGCGCGGTACCATAGGGGACGCGGAACTCCTCCTGCAGCAGGTCCGGCAGCAGATTGTGATGCGATAGACCATAGTCAATCAGGACCGCTTCGCCGGAGTTACGAAACATGATGCTGCTCGGCTTGATGTCGTGATGAATGACATTCTGCCGGTGCAGATCATCCAGCGCCGCCGCGACCTTTTGCGCGATAAGGGCGGCCTCGTCGTAACCGAGCGGCAGTTCGCCAAGCCGACGGTAGAGCGTCTGGCCCGGGATGACCTCGATCACGACATAGGCCTGATGGGCGAAATCGCCGGCGGCGAAACAGGCCGGCACATGCGGGCCCGACAACCGCGGCAGGATCATCTGCTCCATTTCGAAGCCGACGATGGCCGCGGGGTCCTCGCCCTCGGACACCCGTGGGATCTTCATCAGCAGCGGCACCGTCAGGTCGGGACGGGTGACGCTCCACAGCGTCGCCATGCCTCCGTTGTGAACACACTCCCCGATCGTGAAGCCATCGATGACCGCACCTGACCGAACCGCGGGCTTGGCCATGTCTTATCTCCCCACCAGCAGGCGATCGGCCAGCCAGTGCGGCAGGCCGTTATCGCGGATTCGCATCGCCGCCGCATCGACATCATAGGGCACGCGGCAGTAGGTAATCTCCCGCCTCTCGGTATCGAACATGGCAAAGGATGCCGCTGGATCACCATCGCGCGGCTGCCCGACCGAGCCGAGAACCGCGAGCCAGCGCCGGCCTTGCAGCAATCGCACCTTCACATCCGCGGTCGGCACGAAGCTCGTCATCTTGCCCGTTACCGACATTGAATAAAGCGCCGGCTGGTGGATGTGGCCACAGAATGTCACCTCGGCAGTGGTTGCCAGCATGCTGCGCCCGGCGTCCGATGCACTCTGGACATAGCGCCATTTCGCGCAGTTGCTGGCCTCGGAGTGGACATAGAGCCGATCCTCCTCTTGCAGCATCAGCGGCAGCTCGGCCAGAAAGCGTCGCTGCGCGGCATCCAGCCTGCCGCGAGTCCATTCGATCGCAGCCTGGGCTTCCGCGTTCATCGATTCCGTCGATGTGCCGACGGCATGGTCGTGGTTGCCAAGCACGGCGATGGCGCCGCCTTCGACGAGGCCCATTACCGTGTCGACCGTCCATTCGGGATCGGCACCGTAGCCAACGTAATCACCCAAAAGAATGGTCCGTTCCGCGCCTTGAGCGCGCGCAAAGTCCAGGCACGCGCTGAACGCCTGCCGATTGGCGTGGATATCCGTGAAAACGGCGAGCCGCACTACTTCCTCCCGCCACGATCCTAGCGGGAGGGGCGACTGCAGTCTTGATAGATATCAAACAACGATTGGCCTCGTTCAATGCTGGCGCGGCACTGCCAGGCTATTGAGCAGAATGGCCAGCAGCGCGTCGATCCGCGCCGGCAGCGCCGGATCGTTCCATTCCTCGGCATGGGCGGGATGGTGGAAGCGGACGGTCGCATCGAACAGCGCCCGAGCCGAGGCCTTGACGTCGGGGACCACGAACACGCCCTGTTGGACGCCATCAGACAAGATATGCACGATCTGGTCGACCAGGCCCTCCTTGTGGGCCTTCACCACCTTGCAGGCCTCCTGCGCCAACGTCAGATAGGTCGCAAACATTTCTGGGTCGTCGAGAACCTTCTTGTGTTTGATCGCAATCATCGTGCGCAGCCAGCGTTCAAGCCTGGCGGGCGCCGGCCCGGAGGCTTCCGCGATTTGCTGCAGCGGCGCGTTGGTCCGGTCGAGCCACCGCTTTGCGACGGCTTCGCGCAGCGAGGCCTTGCTTGGAAAATGCCGGTAAACGCTGCCATGGCTGACATCGAGCGCGCGGGCGACATCGACCACTGTCGCCTTGGCGAGCCCGTAGCGCCGCAGCACGTCCTCGGCTACTTCGAGAATTCGCTCAGGGGTCAAAACCAGCGTCTCGTTCATGTCCGCACCATGTATTTCTCGCTGTCGAGCATGGCCATCTGCGCGGCGGGATAACGCGCGCCCGCAGCGGCGTCCGCTGGAATGGCCTGCGCGATCTCGGCAAGTTCGGTGTCAGCCAAATGAAGGTCGAGGGCGCCTCGCGATTCAGCAAGGCGCTCGCGGCGGCGGGCGCCGACCAGCGGCACAATATCAGTGCCCTGCGCCAGCACCCAGGCTATGGCGAGCTGCGCCACCGTGCAGCCGCGGCGCCCGGCGATCTCGCGCAGCTGGTCCACCAGACCGAGATTGCGGGCAAGGTTCTCGCCGACAAAGCGCGGCGACATGTTGCGAAAATCACGCCTCTCGTCGCTGCGCGCGGTCGACCAGTGGCCGCTGATGAGCCCGCGCGTCAGCACGCCATAGGCGGTGACGCCGATGCCAAGCTGGCGGCAGGCTGGAAGGATGTCCGCCTCGATGCCGCGGGTCAGCAGCGAATATTCGATCTGCAGGTCGCAGATCGGATGCACCGCCCGCGCACGGCGAATGGTATCGGAGCCAACTTCGGAAAGCCCGATGTGCCTGACATAGCCGGCCCTGACCATCTCGGCGATGGCGCCGACGGTATCCTCGATCGGCACCTGGGGGTCGAGCCGGGCCGGACGATAGATATCGATATAGTCGGTACGGAGCCGGCGCAGGCTATAGGTCAGAAAATTCTTCACGGCCGCGGGGCGCGCATCATAGAGGCTGAAACCGCCGGCGGGATCGCGGAATGCGCCAAATTTGACGCTAAGCTGCACGCCATCGCGCGGGCGGCCGCGCAATGCTTGCGCGATCAGCATTTCGTTGTGGCCGGATCCGTAGAAGTCGCCGGTATCGATCAGCGTGATACCGGCGTCGAGCGCGGCGTGGATGGTGGCGATACTTTCAGCCTCATCGGCCGGGCCGTAGAAATCGGACATCCCCATGCAGCCCAGCCCAATGGCGGAGACCTGTGGTCCGGTGGCGCCAAGCTTTCGCGAAGCGAGCGGGCGGGCTGTCATGAGTACACCCTTTTTATGCCAGGCCTTAACGGGCCAACCGAGCGGCCTGCGCGGCGAGGTGGCGAGCCACGCGGACGTTGAGCCAATGCTGGATTTGGGCGGTCAGTTGAAAGATCTCGATAGTCATAGCGGTGTCCTTTGCAATTCCGAAGGTCGCGGCCGGCAGGCCAGCGAGCCAGGGGACGTCATCGACGTCAGATCCGATATGGGGTCTCTGACTGACAGATTACAATATCTGTCAGTCAATATTTTGTGAACGGTGCTGCTCCCAGGCATGGCCACCCCATTGGCCTACCCTCGCCTATCTCCCGCCCGCACCGTTTGTCTCGTCCCGGCCGCTCTGCTAAAGAATGGTGCAATCCCCGCGAGCCCCGAGATGATTCCCCGCTATACCCGCCCGGAAATGGCTGCCATCTGGGAGGCCCAGACGCGCTTCAAGATCTGGTTCGAGATCGAGGCGCATGCGGCGGATGCATTGGCGGAACTCGGCGTGATCCCGAAGCAGGCCGCCAAGGCGGTCTGGGCCAGGGCCCGCGATGTCATCTTCGATGTCGCCAGGATCGACGAGATCGAGCGCGAGACCAAACACGATGTCATCGCCTTCCTGACCCATCTGGCGGAAATCGTCGGCCCCGAAGCGCGCTTCGTACATCAGGGCATGACATCCTCCGACGTGCTCGACACCTGCCTCAACGTGCAACTGACCCGCGCCGCGGATCAGTTGATTGCCGATGTCGACAAGGTTTTGGCGGCGCTGAAGAAGCGCGCCTTCGAGCACAAGATGACGCCGACCATCGGCCGGTCCCATGGCATTCATGCCGAGCCGGTGACGTTCGGGCTGAAACTCGCTTATGCCTACGCAGAATTTTCACGCGCCCGCGAGCGTCTTGTACTGGCGCGCAAGGAAGTGGCGACCTGCGCGATCTCGGGCGCGGTCGGTACCTTCGCGCAGATCGACCCGCGCGTCGAAGCCCATGTCGCCAGGGCCATGGGACTTGCGCCGGAACCGATCTCGACCCAGGTCATTCCGCGCGACCGTCACGCGATGTATTTTGCCACCCTCGGCGTGATCGCCGCCTCGGTGGAACGGCTCGCCACCGAGATCCGGCATCTGCAGCGCACCGAAGTGCTGGAAGCGGAGGAGTTCTTCTCCGAGGGCCAGAAGGGCTCCTCGGCGATGCCGCACAAGCGCAACCCGGTGCTTTCGGAAAATCTCACCGGCCTTGCGCGGATGGTACGCGCCTATGTGACGCCGGCCATGGAGAACGTGGTGCTCTGGCATGAGCGCGACATCTCGCACTCCTCGGCCGAACGGATGATGGCGCCAGATGCCACGGTGACGCTGGACTTTGCCTTGAACCGTCTCGCCGGCCTGATCGACAAGCTCCTGGTCTATCCCGCCAACATGGCGAAAAATCTCGACCGCCTCGGCGGCCTCATTCATTCGCAGCGTCTCTTGATCGCGCTCACGCAAAAAGGCTGCAGCCGCGAGAACGCCTATCGCCTGGTGCAGCGCAACGCCATGCCGGTGTGGCGCGGCGAAGGCGATTTCCAGACGCTTCTGAAGAACGACCCCGATGTAAGGAAATATCTCAGCGAAGCCGAGATCTCCGATCAATTCGACCTTGGCTATCACTTCAAGCACGTCGATACGATTTTTCAGCGCGTTTTCGGCGAGAGCTGATCGAAGGTACAATCAAAGGAAGAATTATGGTGGGGTCGGCCGCAGGTCCGCGTTGCCTTTTCACCGCGCCGGAACCCTCCGGAGCCAGCAATAACAACCGAATGGTAACTGCAGATCGGCTAGGATCACCGTCGTGACGACGGTTCCGACGATTCTCGTTTTCGATTCCGGCCTTGGCGGGCTCACGGTCTTGCGTGAGATCGTCGGGACGCGGCCGGACGCCCACTTCGTCTACGTCGCCGATGACGCATTCTTTCCCTATGGCCACCATGGCGAGGACCAGATTGTCTCCCGTGTGGTGCCTCTGATCGGCGAACTGATCGCCGCTTACGCCCCCGATCTGATCGTCATTGCCTGCAACACGGCTTCCACCCTGGTGATGTCGCATCTTCGCGGGCGATACCGGGTGCCCTTTGTCGGAACCGTGCCGGCCATCAAGCCCGCCTGCGCGCAATCAAAAACCAAGCGCGTCTCGGTGCTCGGCACCAAGGGCACCGTCAATCGCGAATACACCAAGTCGCTGATCCGCGATTTCGCGCAGGGCTGCGAAGTCACGCTGGTGGGTTCGGCGGAACTCGCTTCCCTGGCGGAGGCGGCGTTAAGTGGCGTCGAGGTCCACGATCAGGACCTGTCGGCTGAGATCGCCCCGTGTTTCATCGGACAGCGCGAAGCCATCTTTGCACGCACCGATACCGTGGTGCTGGCTTGTACCCATTACCCGCTGCTGATGGACCGGCTGGTCAGGCTGGCGCCCTGGCCGGTGGACTGGATCGATCCGGCGCCGGCCATCGCCCGGCGGGTCAAGGATCTTCTGGGGCCGCCCGGCCGCGAAGCCGATCGGGCCGGGGCCGAAATGATCTTTACATCCAGGCGGCCGAATACGCTGGTCCGGGCATTGACACCGTTCTTCGGCGGCCGCGTCCCGGCATGACCGGCGATCGAGACTTTTCGATCACTGGCCGCGCTGCTAGCTTTTGCCACCCCTAGCACCAAGTCTTCATCCTCATGGAGTCTTCGGATTTGACGCAAGCTACCCCCTCGCCCCTGAACCGTCTGCGCCAGCAATGGCGAGAGAAGCGTCCGACTTTCGGCGCAATCGCGACCATTCCCAGCATTCAGACCGTGCAGATCATGGCGCGGTCGGGGCTCGACTGGATTATTGTCGATCTTGAACACGGCCCGATCGACCTTGGTTCCGCGCATGCGATGATCACAGCCACCTCCGGAACGCCCTGCGTACCGTTGGCGCGGATCGCCGCCAATGAGCCCTGGCTGGCCAAAGCGCCGATGGATATCGGTGCCCTCGGCATCAATTTCCCGATGATCTGCAACCGCGCCGATGCCGAAAAAGCCGTCCGCAGCGTGCGTTACCCGCCGCGCGGCGAGCGGCTGTGGGGCCCGTTCCTAGCCCCCTTCCGCTGGGGCGTCTCGATGCCGGAATATATGGCTACTGCCGACGACGACATGATCTGCATGATCACCATCGAGCACATCGACGCGGTCACGAATATTGACGAGATCATGGCGACCCCCGGCATCGACGTCGCGGTAATAGGTCCTGGCGACCTCTCAACCAGCATCAACAAGCGCGGCCGCGTCGATGACCCCGAAGTACAGGCCTTGATGGCGCGCGCCGAGGCTGGCATCCTGAACAGCGGCGTCCCGATCGGCGGCGTGGCGCGCACCTCGGATCAAGCCAATGCGATGATTGATCGGGGCTATCTGGCGCTGGCACTCGGCTTCGACTGGTCACTGCTGGCAGGCGGGATCGCGGCGCGTTTCGAGGGCATCAGGCGCTAGAAACCAGGCCCCCCGCCTCGCCCGCGCCATAAACCAGAACCATCTGGCCCCAGGACGGGTGGTTCATGCTAGATGAAACCCGGGCCGGCGGCCAATCGAAATCGCCGGCTTCGATGTTGCGGGAACTGAGTGGAACGATGCGCGGTACGGTTCGAAAAATATCAATGCCGCGCCGTCTTGTCGCCGATCTCATGCATGCATCGTCCCGGGTGCCATTTGTGTCGCTTCGGCGTAGGCTCGATATACGCGCTCTGTTGGAAGGCCGCGCGCTGGCCGCGGCGCCGGCCGGGTGGGCTGCGATTTTCGTCAAGGCATTCGCACTGGTGGCCCGCGAGCAGCCTGTGCTGCGCACCATCTACGCCAAATGGCCGTGGCCCAGTTTCTACGAACTGCCCCGCAGCGTGGCGATGATTGCCATCGCCCGCGTCGAAGACGGCGTCGATTGCGTGATGCCGCAACGGGTTGCATCCGCAGATGTGTTGCCGCTGGCCGAGATCGATGCGCAGATCCGGCACGCCAAGGATGCGCCGATCGACGCGGTACCGGCGTTTCGAAAGATCATGCGGGTGACGCGGCTACCCCTGCCGCTTCGCCGTCTGGTCTGGCTGATCGGGCTCAATTTCGGACGCCAGCGCGCTAATTATTTCGGCAGTTTCTCGGTGACTTCGGTAGCGGCCTATGGCGGAGGCGAGCTTCACGCCCTCAGCCCCGGGCCGTTTGTGCTCAGTTATGGCCTGGTGGAGGCTGACCGTACGATCGACGTCCTGATCCGCTGGGATCACCGGATTACCGACGCCGCCGTAATCGCCAAGGCCCTGACCCGGCTGGAACAAGTGCTGAATACCGAGATCGCAGCCGAATTGCGGGGCCAGAGGCAGCAGGCGGAGCCAAAGCCAGTCCGGGCGGTCGCGACGTGAGCGCTCCGGTCGATCGGGACCGTTTTATTTGACAGAACGGCACTTTCTTCCTACAAGCCGCCTGCGCGCGGGCCGTTTTCGGCCCGCGATGCGTTTCGCGACCCGCGGTCCGTACCTTTGTGCTTTAAGGGATGGGCCTGTCAGCTCCGGGAAGCTCCCGGCGTACAGGAGGGCGCGTTTCCTCAATACTCAAACATTACGTAAGAGGACGCGATGACTAAGCGCAGTGAGGCGAAATACAAGATCGATCGCCGGATGGGCCAGAATATCTGGGGCCGCCCGAAGAGCCCGGTGAATCGCAGGGAATACGGTCCCGGCCAGCACGGCCAGCGCCGCAAGGGCAAGCTCTCCGACTTCGGTGTGCAGCTGCGCGCCAAGCAGAAGCTCAAAGGCTACTACGCCAATATCAGCGAACGGCAGTTTCACGGCATCTATGTCGAAGCCGGCCGCATGAAGGGCGACACCGGCGAAAACCTGATCGGCCTGCTCGAGCGTCGTCTCGACAGCGTGGTCTATCGCGCCAAGTTCGTCGCCACCATGTTCGCCGCGCGCCAGTTCATCAATCACGGCCACGTCAAGGTCAATGGCCATCGCGTCAATATCGGCAGCTACAAGCTCAGGGTCGGCGACGTTGTCGAGGTCAAGGAATCTTCCAAGCAGCTCACGCATGTTCTGGAAGCAAGCCAGCTCTCGGAGCGCGATGTGCCCGACTTCCTCGAAGTCGATCACACCAAGATGACGGCGAAATTCGCCCGCATCCCGGCGCTGTCCGACGTGCCGTTCGCAGTGCAGATGGAACCGCATCTGATCGTCGAATTCTACTCGCGTTGATTTTTGTCAGCGGCGCACGGTGAATGAAGGCCCCGGTTCTGCCGGGGCCTTTTGTCTGCGTGCGATCGCCGATCCCTTTGAAAGAGACCCCGCCATGACGTACGCTCCTGCCCCGCGCAATTCCAAGGCGCCGCCGGTCCGCATCAACCTCTTGTCGGATACGCAGACCCGCCCGACGCCCGGCATGCGCGAGGCCATCGCTCATGCCGAGGTCGGTGACGAACAGATCGGGGACGATCCCTCCGTGAATGAGCTGTGCAGGCGGGTGGCCGCTCTGCTCGGCAAGCAGGCTGCCGTGTTCATGCCCTCCGGCACCATGTGTAACGTCGCGGCGACCCTGGTGCATTGCCGGCCCGGCGATGAGATCCTGGCGCATGAAAGCGCGCATATCGTCGCCCGCGAAGGCGGCACGCATGCGGCTCTCGGCGGACTCCAGATCACGGCGCTGCCGGGCGCTGGCGGAAAATTTTCGCCGGATACGCTGCGCGCGGCGCTGCATCCGCGCAGCCGCTATCAGGCGCCGCAGACCTTGGTCAGCGTCGAACAGACCGCCAATATCGGCGGGGGCACGATCTGGAACAAGTCCGCGCTCGACGAGATTGCAGAGATCGCCGCCGGTAACGGCATCGCCACCCATATGGACGGCGCGCGGCTGTTGAACGCCTGCGTCGCTACCGGCATCAGCGCTCGCGACATGACCGCGGGGTGGGATTCGGCATGGCTCGACTTTTCCAAAGGACTGGGCGCGCCGGTCGGTGCCGCTCTAGCCGGAAGCAACGAGTTCATTGACGAGGTATGGCGCTGGAAGCAGCGGCTGGGCGGCTCGATGCGCCAGGCCGGTATCTGCGCCGCCGCCTGCACCTACGCGCTCGACCACCATGTCGAGCGGCTGGCCGACGATCACGCCAATGCGCGGGCGCTGGCCAAAGGCTTATCGCAAATCGCGGGCCTCGAGGTGCAGGAGCCCGAGACGAATCTGGTGTTCTTCATCCCCGAAGGCGCCGGCGTCAGCGGCCCGCAGATGGTCAGCGCGCTGGCAGAGCGCGGCGTGCTGATCGCCACGATGGATGGCCGCATCCGCGCCTGCACCCATCTCGACATTACAGCTTCCATGATCGAGGAAACGGTCGAACTGGTGCGGGAAATCGTGCGCGGGGTGTAGGGAATGGACCTTCCGTGGGTGACGTAAGTCTCAGGATGTGAGACGATTTACCCTCGCCGATCCAGCGCCTGATACACCAAGAGCTTCAGCTCGGCCTCAATCCGCATGCGCTGCGACGGTGACTGTATCATGCAGATCACAAACATATCGTCCCGCGGATCGATAAAGAAGAACGGCCCCCCGACGCCGTCCCAGCGATATTCGCCAGCCGGCAAGATCGCATTTTCGGGCTTGGTGCGAACCGCAAAGCCCAGCCCGAAGCCGCTGTCGGAACCGGGAAAGTAAAGCTGGTCGCGGGCGATGTTGGTCTGCGGACCGATCTGGTCGGATGTTATCAGCGCGGTCGTCTCCGGCCTGAGGTAGCGTCGGCCGTCCAGCGTGCCGCCGGCAAGCAGCATCTGTGCAAAGCGGGCATAGTCGCCGGTGGTCCCGACCATGCCGGCGCCGCCGGATTGCCAGCGCCTTGGAAAGGTCGGCTGGCTCAGCCCGGCCACCGGATGGGTGAACCAATCGCCGGGCAAAGGCTGGGCGATACGCGGACGCTGCGCCGGATCGGCCACGGAGAAGGCGGTGTCGGACATGCCCAGGGGATCGAGCAGCCGCTCTTTCTCGAACGCGAACAGTGACTGGCCCGAGATCACCTCGATGACGCGGCCGAGCACGTCGGTCGAATGGCCGTAATCCCACAGCGTTGCCGGCTGCTCGGCGAGCGGCAGTTTTGCCAGACGCGCGGCGAACTCCGCATTGTCGAAATCGCCGTCGAACATATCGGAATGCGCATAGAGCTTTCGCACGGCGCTGTCGCCGTAAAAGCCATACGTGAGCCCGGAGGTGTGGCGTAGCAGGTCCAGCACCGTGATCGGTCGCGCCAGCGGTTCGAGCACCAGCGCGGTACGGCCATCTTCAGCCGGATGTTCGACGCCGACTTTGACGTCGGCAAATTCGGGGATGTACTTGGCCAGCGGATCGCTGAGACTGAGTCTGCCGTCGTCCACCAGCATCATCGCCGCCACCGAGGTCACCGGCTTCGACATCGAATACAACCGGAAGATGCTGTCGGCGGTCATCGGATCCCCGGTCGCGACATCGCGCATCCCGAAACTCTCCGAATAAACCGGATGGCCGTGCTGCTGGATCAATAGAACCGCACCCGGAAGCCTGCCGGTTGTGATTTCGTGGCGAAGATAGTCGCCAACCCGCCGCAGCCCTGCTTCCGAAAACACGGCCGAGGCCGCCGGCGGCCGTTCGGCGCGGCTGGCGACAGACCACCCGACCGCGAGAACCAGAAGCGCAAGCACCACCACAGTACCATAGCGGCGCGCAAAAGACTCAGTTTTCCATCGATTCATAGATCAGCTTCTTCACGGCCCGTTGAATCATCTGGCGCTGCGAGGGCGTCTCTTCCAATAATACGAAAAACATGTCCTGGTTGCGATCGATCACGAAATAGCAGCCACTGGCGCCGTCCCATTTCAATTCCCCAAGCGAGCCCGGCGGCGGCGGCTTGGCGTTGCCGGGATCGGTGCGCACGCCGAAACCGAGTCCGAAGCCGAAGCCATCGCCGGGGAAATAGTAAAAGTCGCGTCCCACCCCCGAGCCCGGTCCGATGTGGTCGGTCGTCATCGTTTCGAACGCCTGACGGCTGAGATACCGCTTGCCGTCATACATTCCGCCGTCCAGTATCATCTGCAGGAAGCGGGCGAGGTCCGACAGCGTCGAGACCATGCCGCCGCCGCCGGATTCCCACTTCATCGGCACGTCGGGATCGCTCTTGAATCCGACATGGAAGTCGCTGTCCGTCGGCAGCGGCTTGGCGATCAGCTTCTGCTGTTCCGGGTCGGTGACATAGAAGCGGGTCGCGTTCATATGGAGCGGATCGAGCAGCTTTTCCCGCTCGATCGCGAGCAGGGATTTCCCCGAGACGACTTCCATGATCCGGCCGAGAACGTCAGTCGAGTGGCCGTATTGCCAGAGCGTCCCCGGCTGGTCGGCCAGCGGCAATTTCGCGATCCGCTCGGCGAATTCAGCGTTGTCGAAATCACCCGCATAGATGTTGGCGGCAGCATAGGCCTTGCGGACCAGGCTGTCGCCATAGAAGCCATAGGTAATGCCCGACGTCTGCCGCATCAGGTCGAGGATGGTCGGCGGCCGGGTCGCCGGCACCAGTTCGAGCGTCCTGCTGCCGTCCTCGGCCTTCTTCTCGACGCCCACCTTTACCTTGTCAAAAGAGGGAAGGTATTTGGCCACGGGATCGTCGAGGCGCAACTTACCCTCGTCGATCAGCTGCATCGCTACCACGCTGGTGATCGGTTTGGTCATCGAAAACAGCCGAAAAATCGTGTCGTCCGTCATCGGCGCCTTGGTGGCGACATCGCGTACCCCGAAGAACTTGTGATAGACTGGCTTGCCGTGCTGCTGGATCAAAAGGATCGCGCCGGGAATCTTGTCATTGGCGACCTGCTCGCGGAGATAGTCACCGACGAGCGCCAGTTTTTGCGGATTGAAATGGGCACCGGCGGGAATATCGAAACTACCTTCTGCGCGGGCCGGCGGCGCAGCCATGATGGCCAGCGGCAGCGCCAAAGTGGCCACAAGCGCCGCACCAATGCGCGAGCGGAACCCAAGCGCTATGTCCATGTTTACTCCCAAATTCGACAGTGTTGAGTTTAACGGACGGCTCGATCGGTTCAAGATCTACCGTCAGCCCTGCCAGTTCGCGGCCGCTCGAACAAGCCGCACGACGAAAAAATCGTGCTATAGCCGTTTTGCGCCCCTTGATGCCACGGGTGGCTCTGAGCGAAGCCGCCGCTGCGAGCATTCATTTCATGATCAAGCTAGTATCGGCTCCGCTGCGAGGCCTGGCCAGATTTCCACTGGTTCAGTTCGCGGTGGTGATTGGAGTCATCCTGTGGCTGCAAGCCGCCGATGACAAATCGATGTTCGGCCAGCTATTCAACGTGCTCGATAAACTCGTCGAGTCCACGGTGGAACTGGTTTCGAAGATCGTCACGGTAAAGACGTTCACCAGATCCTGGCTGACATTTGGCTTCATGATCGCCTACGTCTATCTCGCCGGATCGCTGTTGTGGTGGCTGCTGCGTCTTTTGATTGCCGCCGCCGTGGATTTTGCCGGGCGTCATAACTTGCTCTATCTGCGAAGGGCCATTGCGCGCGAACGCGGTATTTTGGCCTATCGTGCCTGGGTTCCGTTCGAGCGCATCAGGCCTGCCGACATACCTCAGCAGGATTGGGAGGAGGCATTTGCCTGGCCGGCCAACAACCTGCCGCCGTACCCTCCGCTAGGATATCGTTTGCTTCGCGGCACCTTGCTCTACGTCGCCATGATCGCGATTGCCGCCTGTCTCTTGCAGTTTTTTACACCATTTCCGATCCTGACCTGGATCCTGGGATGGCCCGCAGCCAAGCCGTCATAGCGGCTCACTTAATCGGCACAGCGGCTGCCAACGCGGCCGCATGCAACCGGGCGCTGGCTTCGGAAAAGCAGCAGAAGATGACACGGCTGACGACCGGCGCCGCTTTCAGCACGTCGGCCGTGGCCGCCACCGCGACCCTCGCCGCGCGAGCCGCAGGAAAGTCATACACTCCGGTGGATATTGCGGGGAAAGCCACCGACTTCAGGTGGTGCGTCTGGCACAACTCGATAACGCGGACATAGCACGAGGCCAGCGCCTCATCCTCACCGCCTGCCCACCATGCCAAACCGGCCCAACGGCATGGATCACATGACGCGCCGGCAGGCGATAACCGGAGGTGATCTTGGCGCCGCCGGTCTCACAGCCCCCGAGCCGGCGGCATTCGGCCAAAAGCGCCGGCCCGGCCGCCCGATGGATCGCGCCATCGACACCACCACCACCGAGCAGCGACGTATTTGCCGCGTTGACGATGGCGTCAACGTGCAACGTCGTGATATCGGCGACGACGACTTCTAGCCGCGCCGAACCGACCAGGTGCGCCGGGAAGCTCAGGCCGAGGCTGGCGCGCTGACCGCGATGCCCTTATCGGCAAGCAGCTGTTGCAGCTCGCCGGCCTGGAACATCTCGCGGATGATATCGCAGCCGCCAACGAACTCGCCCTTGACATAGAGCTGGGGAATGGTCGGCCAGTTCGAATAGGTCTTGATGCCGTTGCGCAGATCGGCGGAGTCCAGAACGTTCAGGCCCTTATAGCCGACCCCGACGTGGTCGAGGATCTGCACCACCTGACCCGAGAAACCGCATTGCGGAAATTGCGGCGTTCCCTTCATGAACAGCACCACGTCGTTCGATTTCACTTCGTTGTCAATAAATTGCTCGATGCTCATCTTGCCTTCCTTTGCAGACCCTCGGGCCGGCGTCAGCCGCTCGACCCCGTCACTATCATATATGTAGCCCGAAATCCCTGTACAGCCAAAGCAAATTGGCGCGCAGGGGTCATGCGCGGGCTTCACGGACCGATTGATCCCAGCGCCCGGCGATAGCCGCCAGGCACCAACATCATAGCCCGGGCAGGCTTTTATCCCGCGTGGAAGCCCCTATCTAGGCCAGGTAAGTTCCGGGGAACCCGCCTGCGCAAACAACGTTCTCTCCCCAATCCGGAGATGTCAGTGACGAAACCAGCATCCGCCGCGGCCGCGCACGCCGCCCCTTGGCCGTCATTATTCTCCGAATCCAGTAGCCTCGCCCAGGGTCTGGTGGAAGCCTACCTTGGCGTCCGAAACGAGACCGAGCGCCGCGCCGCCGCCCTGACGGCTGAAGATCAGCTGATCCAGTCGATGCCGGACGCAAGTCCAACGAAATGGCACCGCGCTCATACCACCTGGTTTTTCGAGCAATTCCTGCTCGCCGAACACGGTCCGGGATATACGCCCTTTAACCGGGACTATGCTTACCTGTTCAACTCCTACTATGTGAGTGCCGGGCCACGGCATGCCCGGCATCAACGCGGGCATTTGACCCGGCCCGGCGCGGAGCAAATCACGGCCTACCGCCGGCATGTCGATGCCGCCGTGGTGAAGCTGTTTCGCGAGGCGACAGAGGATGCGCTTGCTGCGCTGCTGCCGGTGGTGGAAGTCGGCCTCAATCACGAGCAGCAGCACCAGGAATTAATGCTGACCGACATCCTGCATGCCTTCGCCCAGAACCCGTTTCCGCCGACGTACGATCCGGCCTGGGAATTGCCCGCTTCCACCCGCACCGGCGATGAATGGGTCACCCTCAATGAGGGCATCCATACCATTGGCCACATCGGTGAAACCTTTCATTTCGACAATGAAAAGCCGGTGCATCGCGCGCTGGTCGGCCCCGTAGGGCTGGCGCGCAACCTCGTTACCAATGCCGAATGGCTCGCCTTCATGCAGGACGGCGGCTACACGACGCCCACGCTGTGGCTGATGGATGGTTTCGCGGCTGCGAGCAACGAGGGATGGCAGGCGCCGGGCCATTGGCGCCAGGTATCCGGCCAATGGCACGTCATGACGCTCGGCGGATTGCGGCCGGTCGATCCGTCATCCCCGGTCTGTCATGTCAGCTACTATGAGGCGGACGCGTTCGCGCGCTGGCGCGGCAAGCATTTGCCGACCGAAATGGAATGGGAGGTCGCAGCCCGCGCCGGCCACCTCAACGACGCTTTCGGGCTTGTTTGGCAATGGACCCGCAGCGCCTACGCTCCCTATCCCGGCTACAGGGCCATGCCGGGTGCGCTCGGCGAGTACAACGGAAAGTTCATGGTCAACCAGCTGGTGCTGCGAGGCTCCTCGCTCGCGACGCCTCCTGGCCACAGCCGGATATCCTATCGCAACTTCTTTTATCCCCACCATCGCTGGCAATTTACGGGACTGAGACTGGCCGATTACGCCCTCTGATTTCCGACAATCAATCGCGCCGGAAAGCGCGTTCTGGAGAGTATCATGAATGTGCACGCTCCCGCCTTGGCCGACGCGCATCCCTTTGACGAGCAGACCTCTGCCTTTGCCGATGACGTGATCGGTGATTTGTCAGGGCATCCGAAGCGGCTGTCGCCGAAATACTTCTATGATGCCGCGGGCTCGGAGCTGTTCGAACAGATCACCCGGCTGCCGGAATATTACCCGACGCGGACCGAACTCGGCATCCTGCGCGACCGCGGCGGCGCGATAGCGGCCATCGTCCCGAAAGGCTCGGCACTGGTGGAGTTCGGCGCCGGCGCGACCACCAAGGTCCGGTTGCTGCTGCAGCAATGCGCGTTCGGCGCCTATGTCCCGGTGGATATTTCCGGCGACTTCCTGAACGCCCAGGCCGACGGCCTGCGACGGGATTTCCCGGCGCTCGGCATCTACCCGGTCGCGGCCGATTTCACCGCGCCGTTCGCCCTGCCCGAGTCCGTCCGCGCGCTGCCGAAGGTGGGGTTCTTCCCGGGATCGACGCTCGGCAATTTCGAGCCGCACGAGGCCGGCGCCTTCCTGCGCAGCGCCCGCGACATTCTGGGACGAGGCGCCCAGCTGGTGATCGGCGTCGATCTCGAAAAGGACGAGCGGGTCTTGTACGAGGCCTATAACGATCAGGCCGGCGTCACGGCCCGCTTCAATCTCAACGTGCTGCAGCGCATCAACCGCGAGCTCGGCGGCAATTTTGATCTTGCCGCGTTCACCCATCGGGCGATCTACAATCGCGATCGTCACCGCATCGAGATGCACCTGATCTCAAGCAAGGCGCAGACGGTCCGCGTGCTGGGACGCAATTTCACCTTCCGCCCCGGCGAAAGCATCCACACCGAGAACAGCTACAAGTACTCGCTCGATCGGTTCACCGCTTTGGCGCGCGGTGCGGGCTGGTCGCCGCGCCATTGCTGGACCGACCCAGCCGCGATGTTCTCGGTTCACGCGCTGGAGGCCTCGGACTGAGAGGCTCCGGAGCGAAGCTTTCGCCGCGCGCTTGGCCCGGCCCACCGCCTTCGCTCTTCGAGCCATGGCCGACAGGTAGGCTCGAATGCGCCCCACGAACTGAAGACCCGCGGCGTCAACGACATCCCGGGTCTGCCTGGGTAAAACTTCCCAAGGTCTAACCAAGGGCCGACGCGACGGCGTTCAGCAGCGTCGCCCGATGGTCATCCGCGGCCAGCTCCCAGATCATCACACCGCCGAGCTGGCTGGATCGCACGTAAGAAGCTTTCGCTGTCAGCGACTGCGGGTCTTCGTAGGTGATCATGATCCCCGCGTCGGCGTCATAGAGCCATGGCACCTGCGCCTCGTTGTCCCAGCTGCGCGTGTAGTTAGGGAGGTAATTGTCCTCGATATCCTGGAAACCGAAACTGCCGCTTGGCGCCGCCCCCGGCGGATCCCAGCTTCCGGGCGCAGGGCCCGTGGCGGCCTGATACAGGCCGTTGTTGATGGGCTCGACGCCTTGCCAGCCGGTGCCGACAAAACGCACGCCCATCACGATCTTTGCGCTTGGAACGCCTGCGCCGAGATAGCTGTTGACCGCCGCATTGACATTCAGGGTGCCTTTGGTTGTAAGCAGCGGCGCATTGAAATTGGTCTTCTTGCTGGAAGCGACCGTGAAATCGTAGGTCATCAGGTTGATCCAATCCAACGACGGATGGATCTGCGCGAGCTGTAGATGGGCGATGTGGGTGGGCCCCGCCGGGGCCGCGATCGTCAACACATAAGCCCGCCCGTCGGCAGCGCCTTGGATGTCCAATTGACTCCGCAATTCCTGCAACAGCGCGGTGAAATGCGCGCTGTCCGCTGCTCCGGGGAATTCCCAGTCGATATCAATGCCATCGAAGCCATTTTGGATCATGAATCGCACGCAGGAAGATACAAGATGCGCGCGCGTGGCGCTGTCGCGACAGACGGCGGAAAAATTTGTCGAGTGCGAGGCGCCGCCGACCGAAATCAACAGCCGGAGCCGCGGGAACTTTGTCTTGAGCTCACGCAATCCGGGGAAATTGACGGCGTCGTCCTTCGCACTCTCGGAGACGCAGTCGCCCGCCGCGGTCACATCGGCGAAGGCGTAGATGACGTGGGTCAGGGTGGCCGCCGGAATGTCGGCAACCCCGTAGTTCTGCGCGTGGATGGCTCCAGCAGGAAAGTAACCGACGAGTAGCATGCTCCGGCCTTGAAAAGTATCGTTCATTTCCGGCCCCTCCTAATTCAGCAAAACACGACGCTCCTAGTGTTCTGACTCCAACAATTGTTTCCGTCATTCCGGGGCCCGAGCGCAGCTCGGGAGCCCGGAATGACGCCGATGAGAGACGAAGCGTCAGAACCAGAACACTAGCATTCAGTACAGCAGCACGTCTGTGGCCTGGCTCACAGGCGGGAATGAGTCGCGCGGGGTATCTGTCTCGGTCAAGCTGCTGACCCAGACTCCCCTGTGCGTTCGCTTTCAGAGCGTCTTCAAGTATTCGAGCAGCGCCTTCTTGTCTTGCTCACTCAGGCTCGTGCCATATTCGTGGCCACACCGGCTGTTTCCTGAATTGAGGTCATTGCAATCGGTGACGGAACGAGTTGGCCCGTCTTGCGTGACAACAAGACCAACATGCTCGGTATCGTATTTCGTGCCAAGATGGAATTGTGAGCGGCGTTGTGCGGACGGCGTCAGCAGCTCCGCCAAGGTCGCCACCGAGCCATTGTGCAGATAGGGAGCTGCGGCCCAAATTCCCTGCAACACGCGGGCCTCGTACTCGCCTCTCCTGAGGGTTCGCTCAAACAAAGTCCCGCTTTCGATCGTCAGGCTCTCTGGCTGTCCGGCCGGTTGCGAGCTGTCGGGTGTGCCAGGCGCCTTTGCCGCATCCGGCAGCGCTGACGGTGCGTGCGGAGCAGAGATCGGTGTGGCGGAAGTGATCGACGGCGCCGTTTGCCCGTTGGGCGTCAAGGAGGTGCCAAAACCGTCACCGGAAGGACTGTCCCTGCCCAGAAGCGGCAGCAGTTTCAGCATCGAACCGGCGACGGCGCTGAACATCATGTGGACGGCATAATCTTCCTCCTTGAGGCGGTTGGCGACGAACGGGACACCTGCGCCCTGCAGCGCGCCGGTCTTGACCTTCCAACCAAGCTCATCGAACTGCCGTGTGTCGGTGCCGACGTTCAGAACCGGCGTTTCCCACGTCGTCCCCCACCAGGAGCGCACTTCCTTGATCCCGTGACACCCATCCGCGCACTCCCTCTTGTAAATTTTTTCTCCATCATTGACCAACGCCGAGTTGATGGGCCATTCGCGTGGCCATCTTGGACGGCCCATCTTCTTGAGCAGTTCCTCAAGTTTACCCAATCCATTGACGTTGATGGAGTTGGCATAGCTGAAGAAAGGACCAATCGAATGCCTCGGCTCGAAGTCGGCGAACGCCAGCGCCTGCCCAGCGTTGCGGGACATGGCGTAAAGGTAGTTTCCATTCAGGACAAAACCCGCCCAATCGGTTTGGTTCTGCAACGGCGAGTTCCAAAGGAAGGGATATCGTACGGGAGCGTCGGCAATCCTGATGTTTTCCGGGATCGATGAAGCGGGTGGTGACGCAACATCGAGGCCGGACAGGCGGTTGAAAATGATCCCGACCGCGTCGAGACGTCCAAGTCCCCAGCCAGCCGGCGGCAATGTCCCAGCCACGAACGCATGAAATCGCCGGTACCAGGCATCAACCCTCTGGCGCAGTCCCGCGACATCGCCGCTGGCGGGTGCCGCGGATTGGAGAACCCCGGCGGCAAATGGAGCGAACGACGCGTCGCTGGCAATCACATCTCCTACCGCCTTGTCCAGGTCGCTCAGGAACGCCTGGAAATCGACAAAAGCCGGACCGCCATCGACGCGGTACGTCTTGCCGTCGACTTCAAGCTGACGCGTGTGACATGCGGAGCAGGTGATCCCGACAATCCGGAGACCTTCTGGACCCGTGGCGTGGAAACCGATGGGAAGGCCGGCGGTTTCGCCCGAATTCGGGAGGAAGCCGTATCGAGACAGGGCATCCGAGAGGAACGGCCGTCCGTCCTTCCCCTTCAACGCCTGCAACCAAGCCAGGTTGATCAGTCGCGAGCCTTGATCGCGGGTGTAGAAATCTGTCCTTGCTGCCATTGTCCAATCTGACCCTTGGTCGACATAGATTGGATCACCCGGAGCGGCCTCAATTTGCGAACTTGTCGCTACGAGCATCGCAAAGAAAATGAGAAGAGCGCCACGACCCATCGCACGACCTCCTTAAATACAATTTGACCACCATTTTATTCGAAACCAAAATCGCGTCGGGATATATCCGAGCCTAACGCGCTGAAAATGAATTCACCGAAATGAGCGAAACAAACTGAACTCAAAATGGGCAACAAGCGCGACCGGCTCGGCAATATCCGTCGACGGACCGCAATTGTACTTCGTGACGGATTCTCGTCAAGGTGGCTGCTCGGGGCCGCAGACCTGCTGGATGGCCAAGCGGCGTTCGTTGAGCGCCGAGTCCGCTAATCAGGCCCGATAAACAGTGGGTCAGGAGGCGCGCGGTCTCACTAACCCACGCGCCGAAATCCGTCCCAGGCGACGATCCCGTACTGATCGCAAATCGAGCGCATTTCGGCCAGAGCCTGATCGACGCCAGGGGTGCCGGGCTTGATCTGCGCGAGCAGCCGCGCCCTTAAACCCAGGCATTCGACCATCAGCCATGGATGCCCAAGGCTTTTGCTGATGGTGAGAGCCCGATCCAAGGCCGACAGTCCACGCTCGGATTCCCCGTCCCGAACGAGGGCCTCAGCATAGCCCGCGTAGAGATAACAGACCTCTATCTGGCCCGTCCGCAGATGCATGCCGCTTTCCATGCAGGCCTCTACCAGCCCGACGGCCTGATGTGCTTTGCCAGTTCGTGCCAGCGCGGTCGCCAGGGCTCCCGTCAGGTTGGCCTTGATGGCATCGTAGCCGTTGCGTTCGACGATCTCCCTTGCATCTGACAAACATTCCACAGCTTGGTCATTTCGATGAAGCATGAGGAGATTCCGCTCCATCGCGATCCGCGCGAGCACTTCCCCATATAGATCCTGTTCACGAGCGGCGATCTCCAATGCACGGGAGGCGAAATCCAGCGCCTCCGCGTACTGACCTGTTGCATTCATGAACCAGCTGCGGAATGCCAACACCGTGCATTTTGGACCGGCAGGGGTCCCGAGCCGGGCGGTTTCGAGCTCTCCCGTCAGCATTTCATTCAGTTCGTCCATCGCAGCAATCGCGCGATCGACTTGCCCCATTCCATACAACACATTTGCCATGATAATCTGATTCGAAAATATCAGCGCGGGCGACCCCAGCGCACGGGCCGTTGTCAGCCCCTCGCTCGTGATCTGCAGCGCTTCTTCATACCGACCCTCGAACCAGTAAATCATCCCTAGTTGCGACTGAACCCTGCAGACCTGCTCAGCTCTGCCTTGGCGCCGGGCCAGTTCCATGGTGCGCGGCAAATGCAGGTTGACCTTGTGGAATTCGCCGAGCTGCAGCATCGAAGCGAAGCTCATTCGAGCGAAATCGACTAATTTATCTTCGGCGGCTTCCCCCAAACGTTCAATGAGATTGAGCGCCCGGTCATATATCAGACTGAGCGACGAGGCGGCGGCGTTGCGGCGCGCTTCCACGGCCGCCTCCCAGAGATAGTCAAGCGCGGCGCCAGCATCTCCAGCTTCCTCCGCATGGAAGGCCAGCTGCTCGTAACGACCATTCAGACTGGGGTGGTGCCGTGTTATGGCCCGCACAGCAGCCCGATGGATTTCCCGACGCTGATCGCGCGGTATCGTGTTGGCACAGGCCTCGGCGATGATCTGGTGTCTGAAACGCACGGAGTTGCCCGCGAGCGGGTGGATAAATGCAAATCGGTCGAGCTCAAACAATGCATTCAACAAATCTCCGACATCGACGCCAAGCACCGTCGTCGCCACTTGGATCTCAACCTCCTCCCCCAATATGCTGAGGGTCTGCGCGAATGACTTTACCTTCGGTGAAAGCCGTTGTAGCCGCGCATGAATCACGGACTCCACGCTCTGTGGCAGCGATTGTTCGGTTTTTTCATCCGTCACGTCGGCGGAACGCAAGAATTCCTCCAATATGAAGGGAACACCGTCGGCGCGTTCGATCGCCCGAGCAAGCACCGCCGGAGATCGATTTTGCGGCCACAGCTGGTGCCCCAAGGCCTCCATATTGGTCCGTGATAGCGGTTGCAGATGAATAATCAGATCCGCAATTTCCGCAGCCTGGCTTGAGGATTCCGGGCGGCCCGTCAGCAGTATGCAAAACGGCTGTGGGGCATTCGCGCGTGCCAGCAATTTCAGGAAATGACGGCTTTCCGGGTCGATCCACTGGAGGTCTTCGATCAGCAAAAGAGTTGGCCTGCCGAGCGTCAACGCCAGGAAGCCATCGACGAGCGCGCGGGCGATCTGCGTGGTGTCGCGCAATCGCGGGCGCGGGCGCGATTTTCCCACAATGAAAAGGGTTTCAAGCGCCATGCGATCGCTGGCCTCGACGCGCGATTCCGCGAGCGCCTTGCGAAAATCCTCATCGGAAGACAAGCTGCGCACACCGAGCATATCACCCACCAAGGCACGGGCGGCGGCGAAAGAAGTCGTGCGCCTTTGTGCGTCGCCATAAAAGACGCAGCATCTCACCTCCGATGTCAGATCATCCGACATCGCCGCAGCGGCGAGGCGGCTCTTGCCAATTCCTGGTTCGCCAATCAGGGCAACCGAGGCGGTCCTGCCGCCTCTTTGCGGAAGTCGTTCGCGGATGGCCTGGAGTTCTTCGAACCGATTGACAATCGGGCTTTGATAACGGCGCGCTACGTCGTTTTGGTCAACATCTCTCGGTCGGGCATTTAGCCGGTAGGCCTCGACGACGTGATCGGAGATCCCCGAAGAATTCTTGTGCGGGGTGAGATCAAGCGGCGATCTACACAATTTGGCAGTCTCGGCGCTGACCCGCACCTCACCCGGAGACGCTTGCTTTTGCAGTTTGGCTGCGACATGCACCGTCGCGCCGGCAACATCAAAGGGATATTTTGCATTGCGGCCGCCTTTGCGCAAACCCACCAGGCCGGAATGAACGCCAACGCGAAAACAAACTGGATGTCCTCCCGGTCCGGTCGCCTCGCGGTGCCGCTGAATGTCCCAGGCCGCTATGCACGCGCGATCGGCATGATCCTCGTAGGCGCTTGGCCAGCCGAATATCGCAACGCCACCATCCCCTGCATAGTGGACGATCTGTCCCCCGACACGTTCCACTGAACTACGGACGTGATCGAGCCATTGGTCCAAGAACGCTCGGGCATCGTCGGGATCGCAGGCCGCGATGTGGCGCGTTGAATCCACCATGTCGACGGCGAGAACCGTTATGATGTTACGCTCCGCAGACGCGGCGCCGCCAACCGCCATCCTCTCGCCTCACGTCAATCAAATCAGCTCGGGAGGCAGGCTAGCACGAGGGTCGTTGCTCCGCCATCCGCCAGAGTTGCGTGCGGACCTTGCTGGAGCTTCGTTTCGTGTCAATTGCCGACGTCGCGAGGGTCGCAGGCAGAGCTTCCCGGCCACTACCAAGTGGCGGTAAAGGCCTGCTGTAATTTGGCGGGAGTTGTCACGCCGTTGGCAATCAGTAGTTGAGCAAGAATGCGCGCCTTCTGGGGACTAAGGTCCTCGGAAACAACAAATCCGTACTTGTCGTCATCAACCTCGACATTTCGAGTAACGAAGCCGGATCGAACCCGAGTGGAACGAACGACGACAATGCCATTCTTCGCAGCCAGTTCGAGGGCATCGAGGGCCTGCTTCGAGGTGTTGCCATCGCCGACACCGGCCAGAACGATGCCTTTGGCACCGTGCGTAATGGCGTCCTCGATCGGAATGGCGTCCATATTGGCATGCGAGTAAACGATCTCGACACGAGGTAAGGTCTCGTTCGCCGGCAGCTCATAGGTCGCGCGCTTCAGCTGTGCGGCCTGCGTCATGAAACGAATGCCGCCGGCCGTATCGACATAGCCGATCGGCCCGCCGTTGGGAGAATCGAACGTCTCCATGCTGGTGGTATTGGTCTTGGTGACCAAACGAGCCCCCTCGATCTTGTCGTCCAGCACGGCCATGACGCCGCGGCCGCGCGAACGAGGATCGGCTGCGACCTGAACGGCTTCGTAGAGATTGCCGGGGCCGTCCGCGCTCACCGCCGTGGACGGACGCATCGAACCGACGATGACCACCGGCTTGTCGCCCTTCAGCACGTTGTCCAGAAAAAACGTGGTTTCCTCCAGCGTATCCGTGCCATGGGTCACGACGACGCCATCGGCTTCGTTGCTGTCGAAGGCCTGCTGAATGCGACGGGCCAGCGCAAACCAGACCTTGTCGTTCATATCCTGGGATCCGATCGACGAAATCTGCTCGGCGTTCAGTTTGGCCAGCTTGTCCAGGCCTGGAACAGATTGCACCAATTGGTCTCCCGTGATCTGACCGGATTTGTAGGCGCCGGTCGCACGCGCCTCGGCCTGACCTGCGATCGTCCCTCCGGTCGCAAGCACGAGAATGCGCGGCAGATGGGTGGCCGCGCCCGCATCCTTGCCCGTCTCGGCGGCAAGTGCCGCCGCATTGATCACAAATGCGCGGAGCGCGAGGACGATCACTGCCATGGAGCGAATCGCTATCCGGCTTTGTCGGCGGTTCGCTGGTCTGGCGGTATGCTTGCTCATTGAATCGACCTTTCGCTTCCGTAGCGCCGGTATCGGCACCCCGGCCTCCGGCAATCTTCACATTAAAGAGACGTTCGTCATTGATAGCAATTCCAACTTCGCGGCCGATTTATCCAGCAGCCAGGCTTGCGCTGTGCGCCGGGGATCGTTCCGATAATTTCGAAAGTCCGCATCGGATGCGAAGCTGACGACGTGAATCTCCACGGTGCCATCCCGATTTCGAAGGCGACGCTCCAACCGCCCGTTGAACTCGGGCAATAACGGCAACACGGCGTCCTCATAGGCCAGAAAGTCCTGGATACCCTCGGCAGGTATTCGGGCGATAAGCCCAAAGGTTATCGGGTTGGTTCGATCGGTAGTCATAGCACTCCCCCTACGCGCCGGAGGCCTCGGATTGAGCCTCGACCGCGCCGGACTTCAGCGAGAGCGATTCCCACACCGCCACTACGATCAGGATCGCCGTTGTCAGCGCCGACAGCATCAACGGCGATAGTCCGCCGGCAAACCAGGCTGATGCCCCGAGCAGCAAGATACCGACCAGATGCGACAGCTGGTACCAGCCGCGAAAGGTGTGCTTGAAGAGGATGGTTCCGATCAGGAACAACAGAGGCCCGCCGGTCGCGCTGATCACCGTCTTCAGATCGGAATGGTCGGCCGGATGCGTCAGGACCAGTTCATCGGCCACCGCCGACAGAATGATGCCGGCCACGATCGGCATGTGCAGATAGGTGTAGGCCAATCGCGCCAGCCGCCCCGGCTCGCTGGACCTCGAGATCTGTTCGGACCCGGCCTCGGCGCCGAGATGGAAATAGATCCACCACATCGCGATCGCGCCGACGAAGGCGGAGGCGAATGCACCTGTGGTCGCGGCGGTCCAGGGCAGGTCGGCAAATGTCGCACCGGTTACAACGATGGATTCGCCGAGTGCGATGATGATGAAGCCGGCACAGCGCTCCGCCATGTGACCGCCTTCGATGACCCAGTCGGCCATGGCGGAGGCGCCGTATTTCGGGATCCAGAAGCGCACTGCCGGCGAAATATATTCGATGCAGAGCGCGACTGCCCAGAGCGCCAGCCGCCAATGTCCTTGCACGAGGCCGCCTGCGATCCAGAACACCGCGGACATCGACAGCCACGCCAGGATACGGATGGCATTGAGCCGGGCTGAGGTGCGGGCCGGTGGTATCGAGGCCAACAAAAACAGGGTGCGACCGACCTGCATCGCCGCATAGGCCAGCGCGAACCACAGCCCGCGGTCTTCAAAAGCCCTGGGGATCGAGGTGGACAGCACGAGTCCGCCGAACATCAGCAGGAACAGGAGAATGCGGACCGGGGTGAGCTCGGGATTGAGCCAGTTGGTGATCCACGAGGTGTAAACCCACACCCACCAGACCGCGAGGAACAAAAGCGTCGTTTGTAGCGCCCCTATCGGCGTGAAGCGCCCGAGCAGGGTGTGGGAAACCTGCGTGACCGCGAAAACGAACACCAGATCGAAAAACAATTCAGCGTAGGTGACGCGGCTATGCTGGTTCGCCACGAACTTGCGAAAGAGCGCCCCGCGTTCATTGTTTCCGTCCATTCCAATGATTTCCCGAAGCGCCGGACTACCTCTCCGGCACCCCGGTCTGCAGCGCCAAGGCATGCAGCAGACCGCCCATCTGCCCCTGCAAGGATTGATAGACGATCTGATGCTGCTGGACGCGTGATTTGCCTCGGAACGATGCCGAGATCACGGTCGCCGCATAATGGTCACCGTCACCGGCCAGATCGCGGATCGTCACCTCGGCATCGGGTATGGCTGCCTTGATCATCGATTCGATCTCGTGGGCGTCCATGGGCATCCCAAATTTCTCCAGTTCGGCATGGGTTGACGGCCGGCGATCACCGCCGTCGCACCCCCGAACCTAGCCCGGACACCCTTCTACGTCACGCTTTGTCGCACTATAATCCCGTTGAATTGTTCCATCGAACCAGCGAGCCGCCCATGAAACTCCCCGGTCCTGACCACCCCATCACCATCACGGCGAACCCTAAGCGGGTCCGTGTCTTAGCCGCAGGCGTCGTCATCGCGGACAGCGCCCACGCTCTGACCCTGAAGGAAGCGAGCTATCCGGCCGTGCAATATCTGCCGCGCCAGGACGCCAATCTGGCCCTGCTGGCCCGTACCGACCGGGTGACGCACTGCCCCTATAAGGGGGACGCCAATTATTTCAGCATCAACGCCGGCGGCAAGACCATCGAAAATGCCATCTGGACCTATGAGACACCGTTCCTGGCGATGACGGAGATAAAAGACCATTTGGCGTTCTATCCCGACAAAGTGAAGATCGAGGAAGTGGCATAAGAGAGTGGCCCTACTAGAATTGGGTTCCCGGCGGCAACATCACGCTGATGGTTGGGACTTGCATGACGACCATTTCCGATACGCTTGTTCGCTCTGAAGCCCGGGCTGCGCCCAAGACCGCCGCCCGCGACGTCGCGCTGGATCGCGCGCGCACCTTCATCACCCTCCTGGTGCTGGCCAATCACGCGGTAGTGGCCTACACCCAATTTGGGCGCTTCTATCCCAATCATTATCTGTGGTCGTCTGCGCCGATCGTCGACAATGAGCGCTGGGGCGGCTTCAACGCGCTGACGCTGTTCAACGACGCGTTCTTCATGTGCCTGATGTTCTTGTTGTCCGGGCTGTTCGTGTGGCCCAGCCTGAAGCGCAAGGGCGTCGGCCATTTTCTGCGCGACCGGGCCTTGCGCCTGGGGCTGCCGTACCTGGCGCTGATCCTGATCCTGATGCCGATCGCCTATTATGCGTCCTACCGGCTGAGCGGCGCCAAACTCGGCTTTGTGGACTTTTGGCTCTCCAATTTCAGGCAAGGCATCTGGTTCGACGGTCCGGGCTGGTTCATCTGGTTTCTGCTCTACCTCGATCTGCTCGCGATCCCGTTATTGTATGTGGCACCCGGGTTGATCGACGCCATCAACCGTCTGTCGCTGAGGTCATTTCAGCGTCCAATGCTGTTTGCCTCGGCACTCGCCGCCGCCGCCATCCTGGCCTATGTGCCGATGTTGTTTCAGGTCGGCGCCGTCCGCTGGTTCAACTGGGGACCGCTGCAGGTGCAGTTCAGCCGTGTCGTACTCTATGGCGTGTTCTTCTTGGCCGGCATCGGGATCGGCGCCGCCGATCTCGACCGGGGCCTGCTGGCGCGACATGGCGCGCTGGCCCAGCGCTGGATGGTCTGGGTGATCGCAGCTGGGCTGTCGTTCGGGGCGCTTGCCTTTCTGGTCAATTTCCGGCGCATGCGGCTGTCCAATCTGGCCGGCGCGCCACCGGTCTGGTGGCAGGGCAGCTACGGCGTGGTCTATGCCATCGCCAGCGTCACGATCTGCCTTGCGGTTCTGGCCTTGTTCCTGCGTTTCGGGCAAAGCGAGAAGAGCATCTTCGATCCCATGCGCGAAGATGCCTATGGCATGTATGTCCTCCACTACATCGCGATCCTGTGGCTGCAATATGCGTTGCTCGACATTTCGTTCTCGCATTCGATGCAGCTCAGCGCGATCCTCAAGGCGCTCATCGTGTTTTTGCTGACGGTTGGCCTGAGCTGGGCCGCGACCGCGGGGTTACGGAAAATCCCCGGCGCGAAGCGCGTGCTCTAGCCTCCCTGCAACTACGCTATCACTCACACCCTGAAGACGGTGAGGCCAAGGATCAGCAACACCAGGAAGATCACCACGAAGACGTAGAACAGGAAGCGGGCGATATCGGCGGATGCGGCAGACACGCCGGTGAATCCGAGGATGCCGGCAACGACGGAGACCAGGAAGAAGATCAGCGCCCATTTCAGAATCGTCATCGATGTTGCTCCAGCCGGGGCCGCATGATCGGCGCACCCAGACAAAACCCCTCACTTAACCACGATCGATGGAGCTGGTTCCCGCGGGCCGCACGCGCAGCGTGGTGTGCCAGCGGAGTGAAGTGACCAAGTCCGCCGCAGATGAGGCGGCGCGGATCACGTTTGCGACATTTTCGCGGGGACAATGGGGCTTGGCTGCTGGTGCCGACGTTCCAGTCGATTACCCTGCGTAGCGTACATGACAACCCATTCCAGCTCGTTGGCGGCAGCGGAGACCCGGGCAGCACCAATCGCGAGTGGACGCAACCTGGCGCTCGATCGCGCCCGCACCTTCATCATCATGCTGGTGCTGATCCATCATTCGGTGATCCCCTACACCTATCACGGGCACACCGACCGGCATTCATTCATCGGTTTCGACTGCGTGGTGTGGTTCAACGACAGCTTCTTCATGGCAGCGATGTTCCTGCTGTCGGGGCTGTTCGTCTGGCCAAGCCTGCAGCGCAAGGGCAACGGGCAGTTCCTGCGCGATCGTTGCTGGCGGCTCGGACTTCCCTCCCTGGTCTGTGCGGCTATCCTGATGCCGATCGCCTATTACGCGGTCGCGCTGCGTCACGATCCGGACATCGGCTTTACGGACTTCTGGTGGAATATGGTAACGGTCGGTCCCTGGCCGAGCGGCCCCGCGTGGTTCGTCTCGGTGCTGCTGGCGCTTGACGGGATCGCGGCGCTTTCTTACCTCGCCGCCCCCAATCTGGTTGCCGTCGCGACTCGCCTGTCGCTTGCGAGCCTGGCGCGGCCCAGCCGGTTATTCTGGGCGCTACTGATCGCCTCGATCGTGGTCTACGTGCCTGCCGTGCTTTATCTCGGCGCCTCGCGCTGGTTCGTGGTCGGACCATTTTCGGTGCAAGCGAGCCGCATCCTGCTCTATGCCCTGTATTTCTGCACCGGAGTAGGCATCGGCGCCATTCCGCTCGGCCGGGAAATGCTTGCCGCCGACGGCGGATTGGCACGGCGCTGGCCGATATGGCTGGCGGCCGCGATAGCGAGTTACGGCAGCATCCTGGCGCTGGCGTACATCCAATATGCCGTACTGCCGGACCAGAACCAGCAGCCGCTGTGGTGGCAAATTGCCTATGCGCTGGCCTTTGTGTCCTACAGCGCGGCCCAGACGTTCAACGTGCTGGCGCTGTTCCTGCGCTTCGACAATGCGGGCTCCAGCCTGCTCGATTGCCTGCGCGACAACGCCTACGGCATCTATCTGGTCCACTACGTAGCGGTGCTATGGCTGCAATATGCGCTCTCGGACATTTCGTTCGGCCCGGTGACGCAGCTGTCCGCCGTGATCAAGGCGACCCTTGTCTTTATCCTGACGCTCGCGTTCAGCAATGCTGCGACTGCGGCGCTGCGCCGGATTCCCGGCGCGACACGCGTGCTGTGAGCGCCTTCTCGCGGCCGTGGCTGCGACCGCTCGGGCAATTGGCACCAAACCTGCATCGGCTATTTCGGGTGGGCACGTCCGAACCAGCCTGAAGGGACATCCCCATGGGAATAGCCGAGATCCTGATCGCTACCGCCATCAGCATCACGATGCTCGTAATGGTGTCAGACCTGCCTTGATTGCCAGCGTCGCCCCGTTCAGGCCACGCCGCCACTCATATAGGCTGGAAACCAGCCCTCGAATGCGGCGCTGAGCGTTGCAATCGAAAGCGGCGTTTCGCCTGGGATGGCGATGGTATCGCCGCCTGTGGTGCCGATGCGCTGACAGGGCACGCCGACGCCCCTCATCTTCGCCAGTACCCGACCGGCATCGAGTGACGGCACCGTCACGATGTAGCGGGCCTGGTCTTCGCCGAACCACCAGGCGTGCGGCACGATCGCCGCGGGTGCGGCCAGAAAACGCGCCCCGAGGTCGCCGGCGATGGCCATTTCCGCCAGTGCAATCAACAAGCCGCCATCGGAAACATCGTGCGCCGAAGTCGCGGTGCCGGCATGGATCATGCCGCGCACCACATCGCCGTTGCGCTTCTCCGCCGCGAGATCAACCGGCGGCGGCGCGCCCTCCTCGCGGCCGCAGATGTCGCGCAGATAAACCGACTGCCCGAGCCAGCCGTGGGTCTCGCCGATCAACAGGATGGCCTCATCCGCGGCCTTGAAGGCAAGCGTGGCGGATTTCGTGAAATCATCGAGCAGGCCGACGCCGCCGATCGAAGGCGTCGGCAGGATGCCACGGCCATTGGTCTCGTTGTAGAGTGAAACGTTGCCGGACACGACCGGGAAGTCGAGCGCGCGGCAGGCTTGCGCGATACCCTGCAGGCAGCCGACGAACTGGCCCATGATCTCAGGCCGTTCCGGGTTGCCGAAATTGAGATTGTCGGTGATCGCCAGCGGCCGCCCGCCGACCGCGGTGATGTTGCGCCAGGCTTCCGCCACCGCCTGCTTGCCGCCTTCGACCGGGTCGGCTTCGCAATACCGCGGCGTCACATCGACCGTCAGCGCCAACCCCTTCGGTCCGTCTTGAACGCGAATCACCGCGGCGTCGCCGCCGGGACGCTGCACAGTGTTGCCCAAAATGACGTGGTCATATTGCTCCCACACCCAGCGCCTTGAGCACAGCTCCGGCGTCGCGATGAGTTTCTCCAGTGCGGCCAAAATCCCGATCGGCGCCTTGACGTCGCGCGCATGGATGACCGGCGATCGCGCCGTCGGCAGGTGCGGCCGATCGTACAAGGGAGCTTCGTCGCCCAATTCCTTGATCGGCAGGTCGGCCATGATGACGCCGCCGTGCCTGACGACAAACCGCCTATTGGGCGTGGTATGGCCGACGACGGCAAAATCCAATCCCCATTTGCGGAAGATCGCCTCGGCCTGCTTTTCCTTCTCGGGTTTCAGCACCATGAGCATGCGCTCCTGGCTTTCCGACAGCATCATCTCGTAGGCGCTCATGCCGCTTTCGCGGGTCGGGACGCGATCGAGATCGAGTTCGACACCAAGATCGCCCTTGGCCCCCATCTCCACCGCCGAGCAGGTTAACCCGGCCGCGCCCATGTCCTGGATCGCGATCACGCAATCGGCCGCCATGATTTCGAGACAGGCTTCCAGCAGCAGCTTTTCGGCGAAGGGATCGCCGACCTGCACGGTCGGCCGCTTCTCGGCGCTGTCGTCGTCGAATTCGGCCGACGCCATGGAGGCGCCGTGAATGCCGTCGCGGCCGGTCTTGGACCCGAGATAGACGATCGGCATGTCGACGCCCGACGCCGCCGCGTAGAAGATCTTGTCGCTGCCGGCGAGCCCTACCGCCATGGCGTTGACCAGGATATTGCCGTCATAGCGGGTATGGAACCGCACCTGCCCGCCAACGGTCGGTACCCCAAACGAATTGCCGTAGCCGCCGACGCCGGCGACCACGCCGGACACCAGATGGCGCGTTCTGGGATGCTCCGGTGCGCCGAAGGAGAGCGCGTTCAGGCAGGCGATCGGGCGCGCGCCCATCGTGAACACATCGCGCAGGATGCCGCCGACGCCGGTGGTCGCGCCCTGATAGGGCTCGATAAAGCTCGGGTGGTTGTGGCTCTCCATCTTGAACACGACGGCCTGGCCGTCGCCGATGTCGATCACGCCGGCGTTCTCGCCAGGCCCCTGGATCACCCAGGGCGCCTTCGTCGGCAACCCCTTCAGATGCAGCCGCGAGGATTTGTAGGAGCAGTGCTCGTTCCACATCGCCGAGAAGATGCCGAGTTCGGTGAAACTCGGCACCCGGCCGATCAGCTTGAGAATGCGCTCATATTCGTCCGGCTTCAGGCCATGGCTGGCGACCAGTTCGGGGGTGATGGGCGGCTGGTTCATGAGGCTCTTCAAGCGATGGAGGCCCCTTATTAGGGAGATCGAGAGGTGAGGAAAAGGCCTTTTTGGCGCCGTTTTGGGCTGTCCAGACCTTTGCGGCCACGCGGCATGGCCTCGCGGTTTGCAGATCGCCTGCGGATCAGATTTAAGGATCAAATCCTTAACCAACCAAGGCCAAACCGCTTGGACGACCTTTCTTCCGCCTTGCCTCGCCGCCCCGATTTCCACGTCGAAACCGAGGGCGAATTTGCGGGCTGGCGAACCTGGCGCCGCGACAGCTTCGAATCCAACAATGGCCCGTTCTGGCACCGGATCGAGCCGGACGGCCGGGTGCGCTGCGCGTTCCGGGTCGAGAAAAAGCATCTCAACGGCATGGGCAACGTTCATGGCGGCTGCTTCATGACGTTCGCGGATTATTGCCTGTTTGCGATCGCCGCACCGGTGCTGCAGGAGCCGGCGGTGACGGTGTCCTTTGCCTGCGAATTTCTCGACGCCGCGCGCGAGGGCGAACGAATCGACTGCGACGGCGAGATCATGCGTGCCGGCGGGTCGCTGATTTTCCTGCGCGGCGTGCTGAGGTCCGCCGAGCGCACGTTGCTGACATTTTCCGGCACGATCAAGCGGGTCAAGCGACGGGTGGCACTTGGTGCCGGCAGCAAGTAGCACGCAGCAGCGCGGCCATGGGCGGGGAACTATAGGGGCGTAGGATGGGTTGAGCGCAGCGATACCCATCCATCGCGGTCCAAAATAGGATGGGTTTCGCGAAGTGCTCAACCCATACTACCAGCTGCGAAAGGCGTCCCAGCCTTACGCCGCACGCTCCAGATGCGCCATCAGCCCTGCGAACAAGCCGCGGCCGTCGGTGCAGCCCATGATGTCTTCGACGTGGTTTTCCGGGTGCGGCATCATGCCGAGCACATTGCCACGCTCGCTGACCACGCCG